>WNFK01066620.1_pt1 | contig 66892 bp, 63 predicted proteins | sample 5400281 | NCBI WGS metagenome assembly WNFK01 (sample SAMN13153350, study PRJNA577476) | soil metagenome | isolation source: 20 cm soil on Douglas fir-dominated hillslope | place: USA:California | collected 2013-09-17
CCCGGAGCCGCGCGGGCCATCGAGGAGCGCCTCGGGCTGCCCCTCGGGCTCGCGCGCGACAACGCGGCCGCCGGGGTCGTGCGGCTGGCCGACGTGAAGATGGCGCTGGCAGTGCGCAGCATCACCACCGAGCGAGGCCTCGACCCGCGGGACTACACGCTGGTCGCCTACGGCGGGGGCGGGCCGCTCCACGCGGTGGCGATCGCGCGCGAGCTCGGGATCCCGCGGGTCATCATCCCGCCCGCCCCCTCGACGTTCTCGGCGTGGGGCATGCTGGCGACGGATCTGCGTCACGACCTGGTGCGGACCGTGCTGGAGCCGCTCGAGCGCACCGACGCCGCGTGGGCGGAGGCGCGCTATCGCGAGATGGAGCGCGAGATCGAGTCCATCCTGCCGCCGGTCGGCGCGGCGACCCGGCACCGGGCCGCGGACCTTCGCTACCTGGGCCAGGAGCACACGGTGACGGTCGACGTGGGGAGCCTCGCGGACTGGGCGTCGCTCCGAGGCCGCTTCGACGCCGCGCACCAGCGGGCCTACGGCTACGCGGCGACCGACGTGGAGGTGCAGCTTCTGAACCTGCGCCTGGCCGTGGTCTACCCGCTCGAGCGGGCGCCGCTGCCGATTCTCGAAAGCAGGACGGGCGAGCGCGGCGGGGGACGGGCCCCCGCTTTCGAGACGCGCAAGATCTACTCGACGCTGCTCCGCGACGTCCTCGAGTACCGCGTCTACCCGCGCGAGCGGTTGCGGGCCGGTGACGTCGTCGAAGGTCCGGCCGCGATCGAGGAATCGGGCACGACCACGATGCTGGAGCCGGGCGACCGCCTCCGGGTCGAGGCCAACGCGTGCCTCGCGATCGACGTGGTGAAGGGAGGCTGAGCCATGGGGAACGTCCCGCTCGATGCGGTGACCGTCGAGGTGGTCCGCGCCGCGCTCAACGCGGCGGCCGAGCGCATGCGGATCACCATGATCAAGACCGCCTACAACCACATCATCAGCGAGGCCCGTCTTCCAGGGGCACCTGGGGTTTCCCATCCAGGCCACCGTGGCCGACCGCGGCCTCGAGGCCTTCCGCGAGGGCGACGTGTTCATCCACAACGACCCCTACGCGGGCAACGGCAACCACCTGAACGACGTGGCGATGTACGCCCCGGTGTTCTGGGAAGGCCAGCTCACCGGCTTCGTCTCGGTGAAGGCCCACTGGAGCGACGTGGGCGGCCCGGTGCCGAGCTCCATGCAGATCGGCTCGCGCGAGTTCCGCCAGGAGGGTCTGCGCTTCCAGTCGGTGCGGCTCTTCGACCGGGGGGTGCTGAACGACGAGGTGCTGCGGATGATCCGGGGCAACATCCGCACCGAGAGCGGCACGATGAAGGACGTGCAGGCCATGATCGCGGTGTGCCGGGCCGGCCTCGCCTACTTCCACGAGATCCTCGGCAAGTACGGCCGCGACACCGTGCTCGACGCCACCCGGGTCTTCCTCGAGCAGTCCGAGCGGCGCACCCGCGCCGAGCTCGCGCGCATCCCGTCGGGGACCTATCGCGCGGTGGCCCACTTCGACAACGACGGCATCAGCCTGGAGCAGCCGGTGCGGATCGAGATGGCGATCACGCTGGACCAGGGCGCGATGACGGTGGACTTCGAGGGCTCGAGCCCGCAGGTGGTGGGCCCCTTCAACTGCGGCGACGCGATCACGGTCAGCGCGTGCCGGCTCCTCATCAAGTGCCTGACCACGCCGCTGACCCCGGTGGACGAGGGCTGCTTCCGGCCGCTCACCGTGCGCATCCCGCCGCGCTCGGTGCTGGCCTGCGAGGAGCCCGCTCCGACCGCGCGCTACTACGTGCCGATCAACCTGCTGATCGACCTGGGGCTGCGCGCGCTCTCGGAGGCGATGCCCGACCGCATCCCGGCCGGTTCCTACGGGGACCAGATGCCGACGATCGCGTTCGGGACCCATCCCGACACCGGCCGGCTCTTCATCCAGGGCGACCTCAACGCGGGCGGCACCGGGGCGCGGCCGGCCTACGACGGCGAGTCCGGCATGATCATCTTCGCGGGCTCGACCGCGCGGAACAACCCGGTGGAGGTGGTGGAGTCGCGCATCCCGACCATGCGCATCCTCAAGTACGGCCTCCGGCCGGACTCGGGCGGCGCGGGACGCCATCGCGGAGGCCTCGGCATCGAGCGGGTCTACGAGTTCCTCGCGCCCGCCTTCATCACGTTCAGCCTCGAGCGCAAGGTGACGCCACCGTGGGGTCTCCAGGGCGGGACGGACGGCGCGGTGAACGGGGTGGAGATCACCGCGCCCGACGGGGCGGTCCGCCACGTCCGCAAGGCGACCCAGCACCCGATCGCGGCGGGCGAGCGCGTGCGCATCATGACCGGGGGCGGGGGCGGGTTCGGCCCGGCCGCCGAGCGCGACCCGGCGGCGGTGTGCCGTGACGTCAGCGAAGGCTACGTGACTCCGGAGGCCGCGCGGCGCGACTACGGCGCGCGGGCCGGCGGCTAGCCGGGCGGCCCGATGGCTTCGCTTCGCGCGATCCGCTGCGGCACGCTCTTCGACGGCACCGGCGCGCCGCCCGCGCGCGGCGCGGTCGTCGTGGTGGACGGCGCGCGGATCACCGCGGTCGGGCCGGCCGCCACCACCCCGGTGCCCGCGGGGGCCGCGGTGCTCGACTGGAGCGACCGCTTCGTGATGCCGGGCCTGGTGGACGCGCACAGCCATATCTCGATCGTGCCCGGCGACGGCGACCAGATCGGCCAGCTCCGCCAGGAGGCGGTGCCCCAGGCCCTGCGCGCGACCGCCAACCTCCGGCGCGACCTGGCCTCGGGGACCACCACGCTGCGGGTGATGACCGAGGAGCACTTCCTGGACGTGGCGGTGCGGGAGGCGATCGCGGCGGGGGTGATCCCGGGGCCGCGCCTCCTCTGCGGCACCCGCGGGATCACCTCGAGCAATGGCCACGGCCGCGCGCACTCCGCCTTCGACGGGGTGGACGAGATCCGGCGCGGGGTGCGCGAGAACTTTCAGCGCGGCGCCGATCACGTGAAGATCTTCGCCACCGGAGGGGTCAGCTCGCCGGGCACCACGCTCAACGCGAGTGTCTACTCGCGCGAGGAGATCCGGGCCGCGGTGGAGGAGGCGCTGCGGGCGGGCAAGTACGCGGCGGCCCACGCCCACGGCGGGCCGGGCCTGCGCCTGTGCGTGGAGGAGGGCGTCTCCACCATCGAGCACGCCGGGCTGGCCACCGACGACGACGTCGCCCTGATGAAGGAGCACCGCGCCTGGCTCATCTGCACCTTCGCGATCTTCATGCACGAGCGCGGCATCGAGCAGGGCGACGGGCGCAACCCGGCGATCATGCAGAAGCTGGCCGCCGCGCGCCGGACGATCGCGGAGACCTTCCCGCGCCATCTCGCTTCCGGCGTGCGCTACGCCTCCGGCACCGACGGGGTGCACGGGGCCATGCCCTTCGAGCTGGAGACGCTGGTGCGCTTCGGGGTCTCCACCGCGGACGCGCTGCGGTCGGGCACGCGCTGGGCCGCCGAGGCCTGCCGGATGGACTCCGAGGTGGGCAGCCTGGTGCCGGGCAAGCGCGCGGACCTGATCGCGATCGAGGGTGATCCGCTGGCCGATATCGAGGCGCTCCGCCGGGTGCGCCTCGTCATGAAGGACGGGGAGATCCAGGACGTCATGTCCAACAATTACGGGAGGAACGGCTGATGGGGGAGGAACGGGTGATGGCGGATCGGGAGCGGACGGGCGGCTGGGACCGGAGCACGCGGCGGGAATGGCTGTCTCGGGTGGGCGGGCTCGCCGCGGGGGCGGGGCTCGCCTCGATGGGCGGCGCGGGCCTCGCGGGTCGCCCGGCGTGGGCGCAGGGGCAGCCCAAGCGCGGCGGCATCCTGCGGGTCGCCCCCGTGGACAAGCCGGTGAACATGGACCCGGGCTTCGCTCAGCTCTACTCCTCGCTCCAGGTTTACCAGAACGTCTACAACAAGCTCCTCTACGTGGACGACAGCGGCCAGTTCGTCCCCGGGCTCGCGAAGTCGTGGAAGCAGGACGGCGAGAAGGCCTGGGTGTTCGACCTGGTGGACAACGCGACCTTCCACAACGGCGAGCCGTTCACCGCCAAGGACGTGGCTTTCACCTTCAACCGGCTGCTGGACGCCAAGAACAAGCTGCCGATGCGCGTGTTCTTCTCGCCGGTGGAGAGCGTGGAGGCGGTGGGGACGCACCAGGTGCGCTTCACCCTGAGCCGGCCGTTCGGCCCGCTGTTCGCGATGCTGTCGCAGGCCACCGAGATCGTCAACGAGAAGGCGCTCGCCGACAAGGATCCGAAGCTGTTTCCGATCGGCACCGGCCCGTACCGATTCGTGGAGTGGGTGAAGGACGACCACATCACGCTCGAGCGCTGGGACAAGTACTTCCGGCCCGGCCGCCCGTATCTCGACCGCATCATCTTCCACGCGCCCGCCGACGACACGGTGCGCCTCACCGGGCTGCAGACCGGGCGCTTCAACTGGATCCAGACCGTGCCGCCCCAGCGCATCGCCGAGCTCGAGCGGCTGCCGCGAGAGATGAAGTCCTCGCCCGGAAAGCCCTACTTCCCGTTCTACCTGATGCTGAACGCGAGCCGGCCGCCGCTCAACGACAAGCGGCTGCGGCAGGCCATCGCCTGGACGATCGACCGCTCCGAGATCGTCAAGCTCGTTTACTTCGACACCCACGTGGTCACCGCCGAGCCGACCCCCGCGCCGAGCCCGTGGGCTACCGGGGTCAACGCCCACAAGGGCGGCCCCGATCTCGCGAAGGCCAAGCAGCTCCTCGCGGAGGCGGGCCACGGCAACGGCCTCACCCTCACCTATCTCGTGAAGTCGCAGGTGCCGGTGCTGGTCAAGACCGGCGAGATCCTCCGCGAGCAGCTCAAGAAGGTGGGGATCACGCTGGAGGTGCGGCCGCTCGAGTCCGGGCAGTACTTCGAGGAGCTGGTCGGCAAGAAGTTCGACATCGCGGGCGGCTGGTGGAGCGTCACGGTGGATCCGGACATGTTCTACTACCCGATGCAGCACTCCTCCTCGGCCTGGAACTTCTGCGGGTTCAAGTCGGAGGAGGCGGACAAGCGGCTCGACGCCTTCCGCTTCACCGCGAACGCGGCCGCGCGCAAGAAGATGTACCCGGAGCTGGTGCGCTGGTTCCAGGAGGAAGGCTCGCTGATCGTCTTCAGCAACGAGCTGCAGCGCTACTGGATGAAGCCCAACGTGCAGGGCTCGGCGCCGCTGTCCTCGCTCGAGCTGCGCTTCGAGGACACCTGGCTAAGCTGATCCGGGCCGGGATGGGCGGGCGCGCGCGCTCGAAGGCGGTGGGGGGGCCTGGGGGAGGAGCGGCGCTCGCTCCCCCCCAGTAAGAAATGATCCAGTACGGGGTGCGGCGGGTGGCGCTGGCGGTGCCGCTGCTGCTCGGCATGAGCGTGCTGATCTTCGCGCTCATGCGCCTGGTGCCGGGAGACCCCGCGGTGGCGGTGCTGGGCTACAAGGCCACTCCCGAGGGCATCCGCGCGCTCCGCGAGGCCTTCCACCTCGACGACCCGGTGCCGCAGCAGTACCTGCGCTGGCTCGGGGCGGCCGCGCGCGGGGACCTCGGCCACGACTTCCGCCAGAACGAGCCGATCGGTCGCATGATCCTCGACCGGCTGCCGGTGACGCTCGAGCTGACCCTGCTCGCCGCGCTGTGCACCGTGGTGATCGGGGTGCCGCTCGGGCTCCTGGCCGGCGGGCGGCGCGGCGGGACCGCGGATCGCGCCGCGCTCGCGGTGGGTCTGCTCGGGGTCTCGGTGCCCGACTTCTGGCTCGGCATCATGCTGATCCTCGGGCTCTCCCTCGGCGCGGGCCTGCTGCCGTCGGGCGGGTGGGTGCCGTTCGCGGAGAGTCCGGCCGAGAACCTGATTCACATGGCGCTGCCGGCCCTGACCCTGGCGGTCAGCCGCGCGGCGGTGCTCGGGCGGCTGACCCGCGCCGCGGTGCTCGACACCATGCACAAGAGCTTCGTGCAGTACGCGCGCGCCAAGGGTCTGGGCGAGCGCGCCATCCTCTTCCGCCACGTGCTGCCCAACGCGGCGATCCCGATCGTCACCGTGCTCGGGCTGCAGGTGGGCTACATGCTGGGCGGCGCGATCGTGGTCGAGATGATCTTCACCCTACCCGGCCTCGGGCGGATGACGCTCGACGCGGTGCTCGAGCGCAACTACCCGGTGGTGCAGAGCGCGGTGCTGGTGATCGGCGCGATGTTCATGCTGGTGAACCTGGTCACCGACGTGCTCTACGGCGCGATCGACCCGCGGGTGCGACGGCGCTGATGTGGCGCGCGCTCCGCTGGACGCTCCCGGCCGGCCACCGCGGGGTGACCGTGGCCGGCCTCGCGGTGATCGCAGCCCTGACGCTGATCGCGGCGCTCGCGCCGCACGTGGTCCCCGGGAGCCCCACCGAGATCGCCAAGGACCACGCGCTGCGCGGCCCCACCTGGGGCCAGCCCTTCGGCATGGACGACCTCGGGCGGTCCATCCTGAGCCGGGTCGCCCACGCCTACCGCGTCTCGCTCGCCGTCGCGGTGGCGTCGGTGGCGCTGGCCCTGCTCGTCGGCCTGCCGCTCGGGCTGGTCGCGGGCTACGCGGAGGGCGCGCTCGATCAGCTCATCATGCGGCCGCTGGACGTGCTCATGGCCTTTCCCGCGATCCTGCTCGCGATCGCCCTCATGAGCGTGTTCGGCACCGGGGTGGTGCTGGTGGCCGCCTCGCTCGCGGTGGTCTACACGCCGATCGTGGCGCGGGTGGTCCGCGCCGCGGTGCTCGCGGTCAAGGCGGAGATCTACGTGGACGGCGCCCGCGCGCTCGGCGCGCCGGCCCGCCGGCTGGTGCTGCGCCACATCCTGCCCAACGCGGCGACTCCGGTGCTGGTGCAGGCCTCGGTCCTGATGGCGATCGCGATCCTGGTCGAGGCCTCGCTGTCGTTCCTCGGGGTGGGGGTGCGGCCGCCCACGCCGTCGCTCGGCCTCATGCTGGCCGATGGCCGCGGCTTCATGGTGCAGGCGCCCTGGATGGTGATCTTCCCCGGCCTGGCCATCATGGCGGCGGTGCTGGGCTTCAACATGGTAGCCGACGGCCTGCGTGACTGGCTCGACCCGCAGCAGGCCGCGGGCCGCTCCTGATAGCGGGCTCGACCTCCCGGCGGTAGCATGAGGGCCATGAAGAGCCAGCGGTTCGTCATCATCGGGGCCGCGCTGGCGGGGGCGAGCGCGGCGGCGGCCCTCCGGGAAGGCGGCTTCGACGGGCAGATCACCCTGATCGGCGCCGAGCCGCTGTTGCCGTACAACCGCCCGCCGCTCTCCAAGGGCTATCTCCGCGGCCAGGACCGCTTCGAGGATCAGCTCGTCAACCCGGCCGCGTACTACGCCGAGCACGACATCACGCTGCGCTCCGGCGTCCGCGCCGACGCCATCGACCCGCGTCGGAAGATCGTCACCCTCGAGCGCGGGGACGAGGTCCCGTACGACCGGCTGCTGGTGGCCACCGGGGGACGCAACCGGCCCCTGACGACCCCCGGGGCCAACCTGCCGGGCATCTTCCAGCTCCGCACGGTGGAGGACTGCGATCGCATCCGCGCGGTGGCCAAGCCGGGCCGCCGCGCGGTCGTGATCGGCCTGGGCTTCATCGGCTCCGAGGTCACCGCGTCGCTCCGTCAGATGGGCGTCGAGGTCTCCGCGGTCGAGGGCCACCCGGTGCCGCTGGCGCGGGTGCTCGGCCCGGAGGTCGGCGCGGTGCTGGCCGGCATCCATCGCGAGAAGGGCGTCGAGCTGGTCCTGGAGGATCAGGTCGCGGCCTTCGAGGGCGAGGGCCCGGTCAAGCGAGTGCGCACCAAGAAGGGTCGCGTGCTGCCGTGCGACTTCGTGGTGGCCGGCATCGGCATCGTCCCCAACGTGGAGCTGCTCGCGGCGGCGGGAGCGGCGGTGGACAACGGGGTGCTCGTGGACGAGCATTGCCGGACCTCGCTGCCCGACGTCTACGCGGCGGGCGACGTGGCGAACCACCTGCACCCGCTGTTCGGGCGGATGCGCGTGGAGCACTGGAACAACGGCTACCAGCAGGGGCGCGCCGCGGCGCGGGCGATGCTGGACCGGCCCGAGCCCTACGACTACCTGCACTCCTTCTGGTCGGATCAGTACGAGCACACGATCGAGTACATCGGCTTCGCGGCCTCCTGGGACCGCCTCGTGTTCCGGGGCGATCCCGCGAGCCGGAAATTCCTCGGCTTTTACCTGAAGGACGGGGTCGTGCGCGCGGCGGTGGGGCTCGATCGCGGCGGCGATCCGGAGGACCCCAAGGGTGGCAGCGAGCTGGCGGTGGTCGCGAACCTCATCCGGAGCCGGGTCCCGGCCGACCACGGGCGGCTGGCCGACGAGGCGGTGGACCTCGAGCACCTCGCCCGTCCATAAGTGGTAAACTCCTGACATCATGAGCTTCGACTACGGCAAGTACTTCGGCGAGATCAAGCTGACCCACGACCTCCTCTCGAAGAAAGAGGAGCGCACCTGGCTCCTCAAGCCGCCGCGCGACGGCGAGCGCCACGATATCGTCCTCTACCTCGGCTGCAACGTGTTGCGGACCTCGCACCTGGTCGAGACGGTGGGCGCGGTCTTCGACCGGCTCGGGCTCGACTACGTGGCCGCGGGCGGGCCGACCTACTGCTGCGGCATCCAGCACCACCGGCGCGGCCAGGAGGCCTCGGGCGAGCGCTACGCCAACCACACCGTGGAGCTGCTGCAGTCCATGGCCCCGCGCGAGGTCGTCATGTGGTGCCCCTCGTGCATCCAGTTCTACGACGAGGTGCTGAAGTCCGACCTCCCGTTCCCGAAGCGCCACACCGCCGAGTTCCTCGCCGACTGTCTCGACCGCGGGCTCTTCACGTTCACGCAGCGGGTCGAGGCCACCGTGGCGCTGCACTACCACTACGCGACCGAGGCCCGGGCGCGCGAGGGTCGGGCCGCCCGGCGGCTGCTGGAGGCGGTGCCCGGCATCAACGTCATCGAGTTCGAGCCCGACGCGCGCTGGGGGCGCACGTGCACGCCGGCGCTCCAGGAGCAGCTCGGACCGGAGGTCTGGCGGCAGATGGCGCTGGGTGACATCGACGGCGCGCTCGGGGCGGGGGCCACGCACCTGGCCGGCATCTACCACGGCTGCCATCGCGACCAGTGCCGGTTCGAGCGCGAGCGCCCGATCGTGGTCGAGCACTACCTGACGCTGTTCGCGCGCGCGCTCGGCATCGAGTTCGAGGACACCTACAAGAAGTACATGCACCTGGGTGATCCGGACCGCATCCTCGAGGACGCCAGCCCGTGCATGGCGGCCAACGGGGTGGATCCCGAGAAGGCGCGCGGGCTCGTCATCAAGACCTTCTCGGCATGACCGCCGGCGCGCCCACGACCAATCCGAGGGTCCAGTTCGCCCCGGAGGACGACGTCCCGATCCGATACATGGATCGGACTCGTGACTACTACCAGGCGCTCGGCTTCGCCCCGTACCGGTGGGCCCACTTCACCGACGCGCCCTTCACGCCGCTGCCCGTCCCGCTCTCCCGCGCGCGGGTCGCGCTGATCACGACCGCGGCGCCGTTCCAGGCGGAGGCAGGTGACCAGGGGCCGCGCGCGCCGTACAACGCGACCGCCAAATTCTACCAGGTGTATTCGGGCCCGGTGGACGGCAAGCCCGACCTGCGCATCTCGCACGTGGGCTACGACCGGGCGAACACGGTGCCGGAGGACATCGACGCCTACTTCCCGCTGGCCCGACTGCGGGAGGCGGTCGCGGCCGGACGGCTCGGGAGCCTGACCTCGCGCTTCCACGGGGCGCCGACCAACCGCAGTCACCGCGTCACCATGGAGACCGACGCGCCCGAGCTGCTTCGCCGCTGCCGGGAGGACGGCGCCGACGCGGTCGTTCTCGTCCCGAGCTGACCGGTCTGCCACCAGACCGTGGGTCTGGCCGCGCGGCACCTGGAGACGAACGGGATCCCGACCGTGATCATGGGCTGCGCCAAGGACATCGTCGAGCACTGCGGCGTGCCGCGCTTCGTGTGGAGCGACTTCCCGCTCGGCAACTCGGCGGGCCGGCCCTTCGACGTGGACTCCCAGGCGCAGACCCTCGAGCTGGCCCTGCGCCTGCTCGAGACCGCGGCGGCCGCCCGGACGACGATGGCGTCACCGCTCCGCTGGGCCGGGGACGCCGCGTGGAAGCACCGGTTCCTGGACGTCGGGAAGCTCTCGCCCGAGGAGATCACGGAGCGACGCAAGGAGTTCGACGTGGTGAAGGCGGTGGCGAAGGCCAAGCGCGAGGGCGTGTGAGCAAGCCCTTCGCGGGCGTCCGCATCCTGGACTTCACCCGCTATCTGGCCGGCCCCTACGGGACCTACCAGCTCGCCCTCCTGGGCGCCGACGTCATCAAGATCGAGTCGCACGAGGGCGACGAGACCCGACTCTCCCCCGCCGATCCCAAGTGGGCGGAGCGGAAGATGGCCCCCTCGTTCCTCTCCATGAACGGCAACAAGCGGTCCATCACGCTGGACCTCCGCCGCACGGAAGCGATCGAGATCGTCCGACGCCTGGTGGTCGGGGCGGACGTGGTCTGGGAGAATTTTCGCGGCGGCGTCATGGACCGGCTCGGGCTCGGCTACGAGGCGCTGTCGGCCATCAACCCGCGGCTCATCTACTGCGGCGTGTCCGGCTTCGGTCGCACCGGGCCCGAGAAGACCACCGCCGCCTTCGACGGCAAGCTCCAGGCGATGTCCGGCATCATGTCCATCACCGGCGAGCCGGCGTCGGGACCTACGCGGGCCGGGTTCGCGCTCTGCGACACCATCGGGGGCATCACCGCCGCGCTCGCGGTGGCGAGCGCGCTCTACCAGCGGACGCACACCGGGCGCGGGCAGCTCGTGGACGTGGCGATGCTGGACGCGGCGCTGGCCTTCATCGCGGGCCCGGTGTCCGAGTACACGGTGGCGGGCGTCGAGCAGAAGCAGATCGGCAACGGGTCGGTCAGCCGGAAGCCGACCGCGAGCCGGTTCCGCTGCGGTGGTGGATACATCGTTCTGGCGGTCCTCACCGAGAAGCAGTTCCAGGGCCTGATGAAGACGCTCGGCCGGCCCGACGCGCTCGCCGACCCGCGGTTCAAGGACTGGCCGGCGCGCACCGCCAACGAGCCGGCCCTGCGCGAGATCATCGAGCGGGCGCTCGCCTCCGACGATCCGCGCACGTGGGAGGCGCGTCTCACCGCGGCCGACGTGCCGTGCGGCTCGATCTGGAAGGTGGACGAGATCGTGGGCCACCCGCAGCTCGAGCACCGCGACGTGCTGCAGACCATCGATTCCCGGTACGGCCCGATGCGGCTCGTGGGCGCCGGCTTCCGCCTCGAGCACGGCGGCCCGGGGATCGATCGCGAGCCGCCGACCCTCGGCGAGCACACCGACGAGATCCTGGCCGAGGCCGGCTACTCGGCGGAGGACATCGCGCGGCTCCGACGCGACACCGTGGTGTGACGGGGCGCGGCGCGTGAGGCTCCCGGTGACGGACGGCATCGTGAAGACGGACCGGCACGCCACGTTCTACCTCGACGCGGGCGCCGCCGACGCCCCCCTGATCGTCTTCGTCCACGGCTGGCCGGAGCTGTCGCTCTCCTGGCGCCATCAGCTCCCTTGCTTCGCCGACCTCGGGTTCCGCGCGATCGCGCCGGACATGCGCGGCTACGGCCGCTCGGGCGTGTACCGGCGCCACGAGGATTACGCGCTCGAGCACGCGGTCGCCGACATGATCGAGCTGCTCGACGGGCTCGGACGCGAGAAGGCGGTCTGGGTCGGCCACGACTGGGGCAGCCCGGTGGTGTGGAGCCTGGCGAGCCACCACCCGGAGCGATGCTGGGGCGTGGCCAACCTCTGCGTGCCGTATCTCAAGGCCGGCTTCGCCCCGAAGAACCTGCTCCCCCTGGTGGACCGCGCGGTCTACCCGGAGGCGCAGTACCCGGCGGGCCAGTGGGACTACATGCTCTTCTACGAGGAGAGCTTCGAGAAGGCGTGCGCGTCCTTCGACGCCGACCCGCGCAACATGGTCAAGGCGCTGTTCCGGAAGGGGAGCCCGAGCGGCAAGGGTAAGCCCTCCCGGACCGCGCAGACCCGCAAGGAGGGCGGCTGGTTCGGCAGCGCGGGCCGGGCGCCCGACGTGCCGATGGATGCCGACGTGGTCACCGCGGAGGAGCTCGACATCTACGCGGCCGGCCTGACGCGGAATGGCTTCTTCGGCCCCGACTCCTGGTACATGAACGCGGAGCGGAACCTGGCCTACGCGGCCCGGGCCAAGCACGGAGGCGTCATCGGCCTACCCGTCCTGTTCCTGCACGGCGAGTACGACTATACCTGCGAGACCGTCGGCTCCCGGCTGGCCGAGCCCATGCGGCGCGACTGCCGCAATCTCACCGAGGTGGTCGTGCCTTCGGGGCACTGGATGGCCCAGGAGAAGCCGCGGATCGTGAACGCGGCCCTGGTGAAGTGGATGGCAACCCAGCTTCCCGAGATCTGGTGACCTGACCATGCTGCGTACACGCATCTGCGAGCTCCTCGGCATCGAGCACCCGATCGTCCTGGGCGGGATGGGGAGTGCCACGTCGCCCGAGCTGGTGGCCGCGGTCTGCGAGGCCGGGGGCTTCGGGGTGCTGGGGGCCACGCGGCAGAGCCCCGAGGAGTTGGCGCGGGACGCGGCGGGGATACGCGCCGCGACCAGCAAGCCATTCGGGCTCAACCTGCTCCTGTTCCTCGAGCGGCCCGGCCAGTACGACGGACTCCTGGCCGCGCGGCCCCGCGTCGTCTCCACCGCGTGGCCGACCGTGCAGCAGGATCTGGGTGGCTACGTGGCTCGCGCGCACGCGATCGGCGCCCTGTTCATGCACATGGTCTCGACGGTGGCCGACGCGAAGGCCGCCGCCCGCGCGGGCGTGGACGTGATCGTGGCGCAGGGGACCGAGGGCGGAGGTCACGTCGGGGTCATGGGCACGATGACGCTCGTGCCCATGGTGGTGAGCGCGGTGGCCCCGACGCCGGTGCTGGCCGCGGGCGGCGTCGCCGATGGGCGGGGCCTGGCCGCGGCCCTGGCCCTGGGCGCCGACGGCGTGCTGCTGGGCACCCGCTTCCTCGCCAGCGATGAGGCGCCGATCGCCAAGGGCTTCAAGCAGGCGATCGTGGAAAGTGACGGGCACGACACGCTGGTCACCGAGATCCCGGACGTGGCCAACGGTCAGGTCTGGCCGGGAGCCTACGTACGGGTTCGACGCAACCGGTTCATCGAGGAGTGGATCGGACGGGAGAACGAGCTGCGCCTGCGGCGGGTGGAGGTGAGCGCGCAGCTCCGGGAGGCGGCGAAGGCGGGCGACCCGGACCGCGGCGCGATCATGATCGGCCAGACCGCGGGGCTCATCGACCGCGTCGAGCCGGCCGCCGACCTCGTCCGGCAGATCAGCCGCGACGCCGAGGCCGTTCTGCGCGAGCGCCTGCCGCGCCTCCTCGCGGGAGCGCGCCCATGACCGAGAAGAGGCCGGCGACGGCGTCACGCGGCATGGTGGTCACCAATCACCCGCTGGGCTCCGCGGCGGGCGCCGAGATGCTGGCGGCGGGCGGCAACGCGGTGGACGCGGCCATCGGCGCGCTCTTCGCGCTGACCGTGGTCGAGCCGATGATGGTCGGCATCTTCGGCGCGGGCATGACCCACCTGCGGCTGGCCGACGGCCGGCACCTCGTCATCGACAACTACACCACCGCGCCCGCGGCCTCGCGGCCCGACATGTTCACGCCCGTCTCCGACACGTGGCCCGACTACCTGCGCGCGGAGGGCGACGTGAACCTGGTGGGCGTGCTCTCGCCGGGCGTGCCGGGCACGCTGAAGGGCTGGGCGGAGGCGGTGGCGCGCTTCGGCCGTTTCGACCTCGAGACCGTGATGCAGCCCGCGATCCGACACGCCGAGCGCGGCTTCCGCGCCACGCCCTACCTGGTGGAGGCGGTCAAGGCGACCGCGCCCGATCTCGCGCGCTTCCCGGAGACCGCGCGCACGTTCCTGCCCGGCGGCGCGCCCATCAAGGCCGGAGACCTGGTCTCGATGCCGGAGTACGCGGCGACCCTGCGCCACATCGCGGCCAAGGGAGCGGGCGTGCTCTACGGCGGCGATCTGGGTGCGACGGTGGCCGAGTACATGCGGCGCGCCGGCGGGATCATCACCCTGGAGGACCTGGCGGGCTACCGGACCATCGAGCGGCAGCCCATCCGCGGCCGCTACCGCGGCTTCGAGATCACGGGCCCGCCGCCTCCGACCGCGGGTGGGCTCCACCTGGTCGAGATGCTGAACATCCTGGAAGGGTACGATCCGCGCGCGCTGGGCTTCGGCACCGCCGAGTACTTCCACCTGATCGCCGAGGTGCTGAAGATCGGATTCGCGGACCGCAACGCGTGCACCGGGGATCCCGCCTTCGTGGACATCCCGGTCGAGCGCCTGCTGTCGAAGGAGTACGCGGCCTCGCGGCGAACGGAGATCCGCGCGGACCGGGCCGGGGACTACGGCGCGCCCGCCGGCATCGCGGCCGGTTCCGCGCACACCACGCACGTCACGACCGCGGACGCGGACGGCAATGCGGTCGCGATGACCCAGACCATCCACAACCTGTTCGGCTCGAAGGCCACGGTGCCCGGCACCGGCGTCTTGCTCAACAACACGATGGCGCTGTTCGATCCGCACCCCGGCACGCCCGCCTCCATCGCGCCGGGCAAGCGGGTAACCAGCAGCATGGCGCCCACCATCGTGCTGCGCGACGGTAAGCCCGCGTGGGCTCTCGGCCTGCCCGGCGGCGTGCGCATCTTCACCTCGGTGTTCCAGGCGGTGGTCAACCTGATCGACCACCGTATGACCCTGCAGGAAGCGGTCGAGGCGCCGCGGATCTGGAGCCAGGGGCAGGAGCTCGAGATGGAGCAGGATATCCCGGCGGCGGTGCGCGACGGGGTCGCCGCGCGCGGGCATCGCGTGGTGGCGTTCCCCGCGGTGGCGGGTGGGATGAACGCGGTGGCCTTCGCGGCGGACGGGACCCTGGAGGGCGCGGCCTGCTGGCGGGCCGACGGCACGCCGATCGGCGTGAGCGGGGGTCTCGCGCGGCCGGGCGCCCGGTTCCGGCCCGAGGCGAGCCCGCGGGGCTAGCCCTTCGCCCCCTTCGCGGCGCGGTCCATCAGGTCCTTCGCGCCGGCCTGGAGCCACGGGAAGAAGCTGGTCATGATGCAGCGCACACCCTTCCGCGTGTAGTCCTCGACGTTCGCCGAGCTGACCAGGGTGCCGGCGGTCCGCTTCGCCTTCACGATCTTCGCGATCGCCCCATCGACCGTCTTCTGGACCTCCGGCTGCGTCATGTTGCCGATGTGGCCCATCGAGGTGGCCAGGTCGTTGGGGGCCACGAAGAAGACGTCGATGTGGTCCACCGTGAGGATGTCGTCGAGGTTGTTCACGGCCACGATGTCCTCGATGAGGACGATGAGCAGGCTCTGGTCGTTGGCGGTCTTGAGGTAGTCGCCGACCCCGAAACCCTGGCGGCTCGTGAACATGCCGCGCTTGCCGAGCGGCGCGAACTTGGCGCCCTCGACCACCGCCTGGGCTTCCGCGCGGGTGTTGACGTGCGGCACGACGATTCCTTGCGCTCCGCGGTCGAGCGTCCGGTAGATGGTGGCGTAGTCGTTGTCCATCACGCGCACCACGCTGGTCACGTCCCAGAGGTCGCAGGCCCGGGTGAGGTTGCCCAGATCGGCGTAGTCCACCCCGCCGTGCTCGCCCTCGAGCCAGATGCCGTCGGCGCCCAGCGGGCCGAGCTGATCGATGAGGTCGGGATCGTTGGTGCCGGACAGGATCGTGGCCACCTGGCCCGCCGCGAGCCGCTGCTTCACCTTGTTCGGTCGGATGTTCATGGTCGTCCTCTCGTCTCGGGTCAGGGGTTGGGCAGCGCGTCTCCGAGCATGCGGCCGAAGACGACCATCTCGGGACTGGTCTTGCGATACGTGTCGAGCGCGGCCAGCACCGGCGCGAACTCCGCGGCGGCCGGCATCGCGGGGCGGGCGGGCAGGGCCGGCAGGGTGGCGAACACGCGGGGGATCTCCGCGTCCACCGCGGCCAGGAGCCGCTGGCCGGCCGCGCGCGTGGCCGTGTCGTCCAGGTGCGGCCGCAGGACCGTGGCCACGTGGGCCAGGAAGGCGGGCCACGAAGCCAGCATCCGGTAGAGGCCGGGGACGAAGACCTGCCCGGCGACGGTTGTGCCGAGCGTCGCCAGCACCGCGCGCTCCGCGTCCGGCAGGGCGGCGGGATCGGCGAGGGCGGGTAGCGGGCCCAGCGGCGCCGGCGGCGTCCAGGCGGGCGGGCCTCCGTTGGCGCCCGGCGGGCGCTCGCCGGTCAGGAGCCGCCGCAGCAGGCCCGACAGCACGAGGTTGACCGGGCTCACGCGGACGAAGCTCGCGCACGTCGCGCGGATCGTAGCCTCTCCGGCCGTGTTCACGCCCCACACCCGGAGCGCGTCGCGCGAGAGCGGCGCGAGCCGCGGCACCGCGAGGCCATCGGCGGCGCGCCAGGCCGCGGCCTGCGCGACGCCGCTCGTGAACGCTGGGCCCAGCGCGGCCCACGCCCACTCGAGCCAGCCCGGCCGCGTGGCCAGGTGGCGCTGGAGCGAGGACACGTACGGGACGGCCCAGAGGCGGCGGATCTGCTCGTAGATGGCCGCGATCTCGCCGGTGGCGTCGCTCTCAGGCAGCTCGGCCAGCATCGGTGTCTCAGCCGAGCCGGGAAGGCGGAAAGCTGAAGACGTTCGCGGGCTCGTGATGCGGGCCGTGATCGCGGCGGAGCCGCTCGAGCATCCCGAGCGCGTACGGCGCACCCTCCAGAAGCTGGGCCAGCGTCTGATCGTCGAGGCGCAGCCCCGCGCGGCGGGCCGCGGTCACGCAGAGATCGCGCGTGGCCGCGTCGGGCTGGTCGGTCACCGAGAGGATGGGCGGCGGCGTGACCGCGGGCGCCTCGGCACCGGCCACGAGCGCGGGACGGCGCCGGTGCCACTCGGTGGCCTGCTCGTAGGCGTGGCCCACGCGCAGGATGGTGGTCTCGCCGAAGGGCCGGCCGAGAATCTGCATGCCGAGCGGCAGGCCGTTCCGCCCGAAGCCGTTGGGCAGCGCGAGCACCGGCTGGCCGGTCACGTTCCACGCGGTGAGGCCGCTCGCCTTCTGCCAGAACGACACGCTCCGATAGTCGGCCAGGCGCGGGGCCTCGCCGAGCCCCACGGTGACGAAGGCGTCGAAGCGGTCGTAGAGCGGCTCCATCTCCACCATCATCCGGCGGTGCTCACGGGTGGCCTGGACGTAGTCGTTGGCGGTGAACAGCACCGCGGGGAGCGCGCGCGAGCGGAAGTCGGCGCCGAAGTCGCCGAGCCGCGTGATCAGGTTGGGCTGGTGCACGCTGAAGATCTCGGTCTCCGCGATGATGATCTTGACGTCGTAGTACGCGGCGAGCGGCCGCACTCGGCAGTCCTCGAGCTCCGCCCCGAGGCGGCGCAGCACGTCGAGCGAGGTCTCCATGGCCTTGCGCGCGTCCTCCGAGGCCGGCAGGTCCTGCTCCCAGTGATGCCGGAGCACCCCGATCCGCAGCCCGCGCAGGTCCGGCCCGAGCGCCGCGTCGTAGCGCGGGATCGGCCGCCGCAGGCTCCCCGCGTCGTGCGGGTCGTAGCCGGCGAGCGCCTGCAAGGTGAGCGCCGCGTCCTCCACCGTGCGGGTCAGGGGACCGCAGTGGTCGAACGTGTAGGAGTTGGTGATGACGCCGGCGCGGCTCACCAGCCCGAACGTGGGCATGAGGCCGACCGTCCCGCAGTGCGACGCGGGGCCCCGGATGGAGCCGCCGGTGTCGGAGCCCAGCGCCATCGGCAGGAGGCCGGCCGCGACGGCGGCGCCCGAGCCGGTGGAGGAGCCGCCCGTGAAATGCGCGAGGTTCCAGGGATTGCGCGCGGGCGGCCACGGCAGATCGAACGACGGCCCCGCGTGCGCCATCTCGTGGGTGGCCAGCTTGCCGAGCAGCACCGCGCCGGCCTCGTAGAGCTTTGCGGTCGCGGTGGCGTCGTGGGACGGGACGCGGTCCAGGAAGACCCGCGAGTGCGCGGAGGTGAGGATGCCCGCGGTGTCGTAGATGTCCTTGAGCCCGAACGGGACGCCGTGGAGCGGCCCGCGCGAGCGGCCCGCCGCGATCTCGGCCTCGGCCTGCCGGGCCTGTCGCCGGGCCAGGTCGAACGTGCGTGTGATGAACGCGCGCGTCTGGGTGTCGTACTGCTCGACGCGTTGGATCAGCGCGTCGGTGAGCTCCACCGGCGACAGCTTCCGCGCGGCGATCAGGCGGGAGAGCTCGGCGATCGAGAGGTCGTGGAGGTCGGTCATGGCTGGAGGGTCACCCGGCGCCGATCCTGCCCCCGGAACGGCGCGCCGTCAAGGGCGCTGGTCCCGTATATGCTACTCGCCGTGAACGACACCGACGGCAGGCCGAGCCCGTGGCGCGTGCTCGCGGCGTCCACCGCGCTCAACGCGCCGATCGGGTCGCTCTACGCGTTCAGCGTGTTCCTGCATCCTCTGGAAGCGCTGCTCGGGCTGACCCGCGCCGACCTCGCGCTCGTCTTCGCCCTGGCCGCCGCCTCCTTCGGCGCCGGCATGATGGCGGCCCCCGCCCTCTACCGCATCGCCTCGACCCCGCTGCTGGTGGTGGCCTGCGCGGCGGTGAACGCGCTGGGCCTGGCCCTGGCCGCGACCGCGGGCGGCCTCACCCAGCTCGCGGTCGGTTACGGGGTGCTCTTCGGCATCGGGGGTGGCGCGGCCTACATTCTCGTGCAGCAGATGGTGAACCTCGCGGTGACCCGCCGGCAGGGTCTGGTGAACGGCTACATCGTGAGCCTGCTGCCCGCGGGCGCGATGATCGCGGCCCCACTGTTCGGCTGGGCGATCCGGGCCTTCGGGGTGCGGGCCACGCTCGGCGGCTTCGCCGCGGTCCTGGCCGCGAGCGGCCTGACCAGCGCGTGGCTCGTGGCCCACGCCGGCGTGGCGGTCTCCGCGGGGACCGGACGCGTCGAGCTCGCCGAGGGCGAGCGGCGCCGCGCGGTGTTCTGGCGGCTCTCGATCGTGTTCTTCCTGGCCGCCTCCGCCGGGCTGATGGTGCTGAGCCAGGCCGCGGGCATCATCGCCGCGTACGGCGGCGCGGCCGCGCTCGCGGTGTACGGGACCACGTTCATCACCGCCACCATCGCGGTGGCGCGCCTGGGCGGCGGGTGGATGGTGGACTGGCTCGCGATCCCGACCGTCGCGGCCGGCGCCCACGCGGTCGCTCTCGCCGGCAACATCGCGCTGACGCTCTGGCCCGGCCCGCTGGTGGCCGTCGTCTCGCTGGCCCTGGTCGGGATCGGCTACGGGCTGATCTCGGGTGTAACCGCGGCGGCGGTCGCGGTCTACTGGCGGCGCGCGCTCTACGGCCGGATGGCCAGCCGCGTCTACATCGCGTGGTGCGCCGCCGCCATCGTCCTGCCCATCATCGCGGGCCGCCTCTTCGATCTCACCCACGGCTACGGCGCGGCGGTGCTCATCGCGGCGGCGGGCAACGCGCTCGGCATCCTCGTCTCCCTCGGCCTGCCGCGCCAGCGTGTGTCCGCGAATCCGGCGCCCGGGCGCTGAGGTACTATCTCCTCCATGCCCACGATGCCCCGGCCGATCTCGCTCGCTCATCTCACGGTGCTGGACACCACGCCGCCCGAGCTGATCACGGTGGCGGACGCCGCGGGCTTCCGGACCGTCGGCATCCGCCTGACCGCCACCCCGAGCGTGGGCGTCCCGCCCTACGACGTCCTGCACGAGGGGCCGATGCTGCGGGAGACGGTGCTGCGCCTGAAGGACACCGGCGTCTCGGTGCTCGACACCGAGTTCCTCCGCTTCGAGCCGGAGCACCCGATCGGCGTCCCCGAGGGCTTCCTGGAGGTCTCGGCGCGGCTCGGCGCGAAGCACGTGCTGGTCATGAGCGCCGAGCCGGAGGAGGTGCGCACGCTCGAGCGCTTCGGCGAGCTGTGCGACCGCGCGGCCCCGTACGGGCTCACGGTCGGTCTGGAGTTCGCGGTCTACACGGGGGTGCGCACGCTCGCCCACGCCGCGCAGATGGTGGCCCGGTCGAAGCGGACGAACACGTCGATCGTGGTGGACGCGCTCCACTTCAGCCGGTCCGGCGGATGGCCCGCGCACATCGGGCAGGTGGATCCGGCCCTCTTCCGCTACGCCCAGATCTGCGACGCGTCGGCGGACATGCCCGGTCCCACCGATACGCCGAACCTGATCCGCGAGGCCCGGACCGGCCGGCTGCTGCCCGGCGAAGGCGTGCTGCCGCTGGCCCAGCTGGTGGCGACGCTCCCCGCCGGCATTCCACTGGCGATCGAGGCCCCGTCGCGGGCCACCGCCGATCTGCCCGCGCTCGAGCGGGCGAAGCGCGCTTACCGCGCGCTGTCGGCCCTGGTCGGGGCCGGCTCCGCGTGACCCGCGGCGGTCACGGGTCGAGGTAGAACCGCAGCACTTCGTTCGAGCCGCGCAGGCCGCCCAGCTTGTCGTCGATGAGCTGGTACAGCTCGCGGGCCAGGCTGGTGACCGGCATCGCCTGGTGCACGCTCCGCCCGCTCTCGACGGCCGCGGTCAGATCCTTGAGCCCGAGGAACGTCGCGGGCGGATACTCGCCGCGCAGGATCGCCGCCTCCAGCGAGCGCAGCACCCAGCTGTCCGCGGTGCACGTCCGGAGGGTGTGGTAGAGCCGGTCCAGCGGGACCCCGGCCTGCCGGGCCATCGCGAACGCCTCGCCGATCGCCAGGCGCCCGACCCCGATGATCAGGTTGTTGGCGAGCTTGCCGACGAGGCCCGCCCCGAGCGGACCCAGATGAACCACGTTGGCGCTCATCGCCTCGAGGAGCGGACGGTGCGCCTCGACGGCCCCGGCCTCGCCGCCGCAGAGCAGCGTGAGGGTGCCGTCGTTGGCGCCGGTCACGCCGCCGCTCACCGGGCAGTCGATCACGGTGACGCCGCGCGCGCCGGCCCGCTGGGCGATCGGCAGGAGCTCCGAGAGCGCGATGGTGCTGCAGACCATCACGGTGCCGGAGGTCATGGTGTCGAGCAGGCCGTCGCGCCCACCCAGTACCGCCTCGACCTGCGCCCCGTCGACGACCATCAGGATCACGCTCGAGCACTCGGCGCCGATCTGCGCGGGGTGACGCGCCGCCCGGCCGCCCGCCGCCGTGAATCGGGCGACCGCCGCGCCGACGACGTCGTGGGCGAGGACGTCGTGGCCGGCCTTGACGAGGTTCCGGGCCATGCCGAAGCCCATCTGGCCGAGGCCGATGAAGCCGACGGGGCGGGCGCCTGCGGACAAGGGGCTCTCTTTTCCTGCTAGTGGATCTCGACCAGCTCGATCGCCTCGCGGCTCGGCCCCTCGATCATCACCGCCCGTGTGTCACCGAGGCGGTAGGGCTCCTCCAGGAACCGGACGCCCCCGGCGCGGAGCTTCGCGACCCAGGCGTCGAGATCGCCGACGCTGAGCGCGACGTGGTCGTGGAGCTGCCCGCGCGAGCTCGCGAGCGGGCGGTCGCCCTGGCGCGCGTACCAGGGCAGGGCCACGTCGCCGAACACGACCGCGGCCGACGGCGTCCGGAACATTCCCTGGCGATCGAGCGCCGGCCAGCTCCGATCGGGCCCGCGCGGCACCGTGCACGTGCTTTCGGTCATCGGAGTGGGGCTGGTCCGCCCGGCATGGATCGGCGCGTTCAGGTGGGTCTGGTACCAGAGCTGGGCGCAGAACGGATCGTCCTGGTAGAGATGCACGTGATTGAAGCGCTCGGCCGGATGATTGCCCGCGTACTCGACGAGCGCGCGGTCGGGTCCCCGCAGGTAGCCGAAGCCGCCGGCGCGGGTCGGCTGGACGCCGGCGGCGCGGGCCTCGGCGATCTGCGCCTTGGTGAGTCCTGGGGTGGGGCCCCTGCTCGGCCACGTGTCGCTGCTGACGAACACCGAACCGCCCTCGTCGGTCGTGTAGAGCGGCAGGAGCTCGAGATCCGGCCGCGCCCCGAAGACCATGCGGCTGGCCTGCGTGTCGGGCACGTGCCAGCCGAAGTGCCAGATCGCGCTCTGCGGGGTCGTCGGGGCTGGGGCCGCGACGCGCGTGAACAGGACCAGCACGTCGTTCGGCGCCGCGAGCGCGGGCAGGCCGGCCCAGGTCGTCTTCGAAGAGGTCGGGAAGTGGCGGACGTAGAAGGCGATCGCCGCGTCGGGATCGATCGAGTTCAGGTGGAGATGATGAAAGCCCGGTGGAGGGAGCATCTCAGCCATCGTTATCGCCCTCCGCGGCGTTCTCGGTGGCTTCCTCCGCCTTGGCCTGCTTCACGAGCCGCTCGATCACCTCGTAGGGCTGCGCGCCCACGACGCCGCGGTGCCCCGCGACGAAGGTCGGCACGCCGGTGATTCCGTATTCGCGCGAGAGCTTCCAGTCCGCGTCGACGGCGGCCTTGAACGTCCGCTTCTCGAGCACTAGGGCGGCGGCCGCGCGCGGTAGCCCCACCTGCTCCGCGATCTCGAGCAGCACCTCGGGTCGGGAGATGTCGCGCGCTTCCACGAAGTAGGCGCGGAACATCGCGTCGTGGAAGGCCTCGCCGCCCGGCTGGGTGTCCGCCCACTTGCCCAGCTCCTGGGACAGGCGGCTGTTGTAGGTCATGGTGCGCTCGCCATAGGGGAGGCCCTCGGCGTCCATGCGCGCCTTCATCTGCGCGTGCATGGCCTTGCGATCCACGTTGCGGCCCCGGAAGAGCTCCTCCAGCGACTGGCCTTCCGCCGGGGTCTCCGGGTGGAGCGGGAAGTGCACCCACTCGATCTTGACGCCGTGCTCCCGTTGAAGCTTCTCAATACGCACGGTACTGAGATAGCACCAGGGTCAGACGTAGTCGGAGAAGACCTGGAGTGTGATGGGCTTGGTCATGTCGCCTCCTTGACGAGCTTTTGCAGGCTTCGCAGACCGGGTGGAATCGGCTGCCCCTTGTAGCGATTGCCCCAGTTAGTGTACGACACCTCGCCCACGTAGATGTCGCCGCGCGAGTCCACCGCGAGGCCGTGCGGGGAGACGAACTGGCCCGGCTCGAGGCCGGCCAGGCGGTCGCCCAGCCGGGCCAGCCGCTCGCCCCGGTGGCTGTAGATGCTGACCCGCGGGCCGATGTTGGGCACGTCGTAGTTGACGGGCAGCGCGCCGCCGATCTCGCCCACGTAGAAGCGTCCCGGGCCGCCGCGCTCCATGAAGAGGCCCGAGGGGCGGTGCATGTCATGCCACTGCGTCTCGAAGCGGCCGTTGCCGTCGAAGACCTGGACCCGGTGGTTCTCGCGGTCGGCCACGTAGACCCATCCGTCGGCATCGCAGCAGATATTGTGCGGGATATTGAACTGGCCCGGGTCGGTGCCCGGCTCGCCCCAGGAGCGGAGCAGGGTGCCGTCGGGCGCGTACTTGTGGATCCGCGCATTGCCATAGCCGTCCGAGACGTAGAGATCGCCCTGCGGCGACAGCGCGGTGTGGGTGCAGCGGTGGAACGGCTCGCCGCTCATGTAGGGCTTCGGGGCGCCCGGAATGCCGAGAGTCAAGAGCACCTTGCCGTCGAGCGTGCAGTGGCGGACGGTGTGGTCGCCGTCGTCGGTCAGCCACAGCGTATCGTCGGGAGCCACGTGGACGCCGTGCGCGCGGCGGAAGACGCCCTCACCCCAGGAGCGCAGGAAGTTGCCCTCACGGTCGAGCACGACCATCGGATGCGCGCCGCGATTGAAGGCGTACACCCGGTCGTGCCCGTCCACCCCGACCGCGGCCACGTCGGCGTTGAACTCCCGGCCGGGCGGGAGCTTGGCCCAGTCGCCCACGACCCGATAGCGGTAGGCGCCGGCGCCCAGGATCGCCGGCGTCACGGCTGGCGCCCTTCGAAGATCGCGCGCGGGTTGCCCACGAGCATCTGCTGGATCTGTGCTGCCGCGATGCCCGCGGCGCGGAGCGCGGGCAGGATGTCGTCGGGGATGTGGTTGTAGTGCCACTGCGGCCGCGTCCGCCGCTTGTCGTCCTCGGAGAGCATGTCGCTCCAGCAGTTGGCGTCGTGCGAGAGGACCATGCGGCCCGCGTAGCCCTCCGCGCACAGGCGGGCGATGACCTCGACGCGCTTGGGCGTCGGCAGGAAGTGCTCGAGGCCGAAGCGGTCCATGCCGATGGTGCTGCCCCGGTCCATGAGCCCGCGGAGGTAGCCCAGATCCTCGCTATCGCCGCTGTGGCCGATGATGACGCGGCGGAGATCCACGCCCTCCTGGGCGAAGATCGCCTGCTGCGCCTCGCCGGTCCGGCCCGCGGCCCAGGTGTGCGTCGAGATCGGAACCCCGGTCGCCTTCTGGGCCCGCGCGGAAGCGCGCAGGATGTTCTCGATGACCGGGGTCACCCCCGCGGTGTCGGTGGCGCACTTGATGATGGCGGCCTTGACCTCGCTCTCCCCGATGCCCTGGGTGATGTCCCGGACGAACAGGTCGGCCACCGCGTCCACCCCGTGGCCGCTGAAGTAGCGCTGCGGCATCCACCAGACGCCGGTGGCCACGATCACGTGGATCCGGGACCGCCGCGCCACCTCCGCGATCAGGCCGATGTCGCGGCCCAGGTCCACGGTGGTCAGGTCCACGATCGTGCGGATGCCGCGGGCGTGGAGATCGGCCATCTTCCGCTCCGCCATCTCGAGGATGCCCGCCCGGTCCCAGAGGTGCGGCCAGTTCTCCTGCACCCCCGGGGAGCGGGTGACGATGTGCTCGTGCATCAGCGTGGCGCCGAGCTCGGCCGTGGCCACCGGCCCGCGCGCGGTCTCCACCGTGGTCGTGGTCATGTCGGGTCTCCTATCCCGAGACCGCGCGCACGAAGCGCTCGACCTCGGTCTCGTCGTTGTAGTAGTGGACGCTGGCGCGAACGAGGGCGTCGAAGCCGCGCGCGGGCAGGTCGAGCCGCGAGGAGCGCGCCTGGGTGTGGGTGACGTTCATGTCCAGCGCGCGAAGGCGCTCGCGGGTGGCCCGCGGCGCCTCGCCCGCCTTGAGGAAGGTGACGATCCCGCACCGCTCCGCGCCCAGGTCGTGGACGGTCACCCCCGGCCGCTTGGCCAGCTCCGCCCGCAGCAGCGCCCCGAGCGCCTTGACCCGCGCCTCGATGGCGTCGATGCCGAGCGCCAGGGCGTAGCGCACCGCGACGGCGAGACCGATCTGGCCGGCCACGAACCGCTCCCAGTTCTCGAAGCGCCGGGCATCCTCGCGGAGCGTGTAGGTCTGGGCGTCGATCCAGCTCGCGGCTTCCAGATCGATGAAGGGCGGCTCGAGGATGGCGATGGTGTCCCGTCGCACGTAGAGAAAGCCGGTGCCGCGCGGGCCGCGCAGGTACTTGCGGCCGGTGGCCGAGAGCATGTGGCAGCCGATCCGGCGGACGTCCACCGCGAGCTGGCCGACCGACTGGCAGGCGTCGAGGAGGTAGAGGATGCCGTGCCGGGCGGCGATCCGGCCCACCTCCACGGCGGGATTCACCAGCCCGCCCTGGGTGGGCACATGGGTGATCGCGATGAGCCGGGTGCGCGGCCGGATCGCGCGCTCGAGCGCGGCCACGTCGAGCTGCCCGGAGGCGTCGTCGTCCACCACGTCGATCTCGACGCCCACGCGCCGCTTCATCTGGAGGAACGCGAGATAGTTCGAGGCGTATTCGGCCCGGGCGGTGACGATGCGGTCCCCGGCGCGGAAGGGGATCGCGTAGAAGGCCATGTCCCAGGCCCGGGTGGCGTTCTCCACGAAGGCGATCTCGTCCGGACCGGCTCCGATCAGCGCGGCGACCGCGGCGTAGACGTCGGCGATCCGCTCCGCGGCCAGGGCGGCGGCCTCGTAGCCGCCGATGGCCGCCTCGCGCTCCAGGTGGCCGGTCACCGCCGCGAGGACCGGCCGCGGCGGCAGGGCGGCGCCCGCGTTGTTGAAGTGCAGGACGCCGGCGACGCCCGGCGTGTCGGCGCGGAGGCGCGGGACGTCGAGCGTCACCGCGCGCAGACCTCGAGCACCGGGTCCTCGGCGCGCAGCGTGGCCAGCATCACCGAGTGGATCGCCGGGTCGCGGAGGAGGCGCTCGGCCGTCTCGCGCGCCGGCGCCCGATCCGGAAGGTCCTCCACCTTGTTGATCAGGACGACGACCCGGGCGCCCGCCGGCACGTCCTTCCGCCCGCCCCGGGGATCGGCAAGGACCCGGGCCACGATCAGGGGGGTGATCGGGGCGCCCATCGGGGCGCCGCTCAGCGTGGCGACCAGCTCCGGGCGGTGGACGTGCGCGGTGTCGAGGCTTCGGCCGAAGACGTCGGCGCCGACCACGACGACGACCAGCGTGGTATCCGCCGGGATCACCGGCTCGTAGTCGGCGGGGGCCTTGAAGGGGCGCATGCGGGAGCCGTCGGCCTCGTTGAGGAGACAGACGTCCGGGAACCAGGCGCGCACGCGCCGGAAAAGGTCGAGGGAGATGCCCTCGGCCTTGCCGCTGTCGGCGTCGGTCGCGCCGATGACGAGCACGTGCCGGTGGAGGGCCAGCTCGGCGGAGAGACGCTCCCGGGTGACGCTCGCGGCGGGGACGTGCGCGGGGGCCAGCGCGATCTGCGCGCCGAAGATGCGGGTGGTCGTGGTGGTGATCGCGCGCCCACCGCTCCCCACCACCTCGCGCGCGAGGCGGAACATGGCGGTGGTCTTGCCGCCTCCTCCGACCAGCGCGACGACCTCGTCCGGGGCCATCTGCAGCGCGTCCGTCAGCTTCACCGGCGCGCGCGGAACCGGTCCAGGACGTTGCGCAGGATGCGGGAGACGTTGTTGTCGTAGCGATTGTGCGAGAGGCTCCCGCAGAAGGTGATGGAGCCCACCGCGAAGACCGCGCCGCCCCCGGGAAGCTCCGCGTAGGTCATGTCGGCCCGCAGCAGCCGCGCGGGCTTCTCGCCGGTGACCGTGGCCAGGTGCGAGAGGAGCTCCTCGGGCACCACGATGAAGCTCGGGCCGTGGCCCTCGGAGCTGGCCACCACGATGGCCCCCGCGGGCGTGCCCAGTGCGGGGTCCGCGCGGTCGAGCTCGAAGCCGGCCGCACCGCCGCCCGAGAGGCCGAAGTCGCCGATCACCGTGTCGGTGACGCCGTCGAGGATCCAGGCCGCCTTCGGGTCGTCGGCGCCGGGCTGGCGGCGATAGTACGAGCCCTCGAAGAGGCCCTGCCCCGAGAACCCCACCAGGCCGATGCGCTGGGGCGGGCGCCCGTTGCGGCGCCAGAGGCCGCCGTACGCGCCGTCGAGGGCGTGGTAGTACTCGCCGGTCTGGGCGTCCCAGGCGCGGATGCCGCCCTCGGCGCGCCGTACCTCGATGACGCCGGGCACCGCGGGGCTGGTCGCGATGCGCCAGTAGAAGCCGTTGCCCCCCAGGTACACGAGCCGGCCGCCGCCGTCCAGGTAGCCCGCGTGGGCGTCGAGCGTGCGCGCGGTGTGGTACTCGGGGTGCGAGCCGGTGAGGACGGTCGCGTACGGGGCGAGGAGGGCGGCGCCCTCGGCCTCCACGTCCTCGTCGGTGACGACGTCGTAGGGGATCCCCTGCGTTTCGAGCCAGTCGAGGAGGTGAGTGTCCGCCGAGTAGTGGCGCAGCCCCGACCCCCGGGCGTCGAGGAAGGTGAGATAGCGCGGCCGGAACGTCAGCACCGGTCGGAGGCGCGAGGAGTAGCAGATGCCGCTGCCGTCGCGGTGCCGGTTGTAGGTGGACCAGCCGTAGTCCGGGTGGCTGTCCGGGATATGGGGCGAGGCGCCCCACGCGGCGACCCGCTCGCGGTACGCGGCGTCGGTGGAGCCGCGCGCGTGGTTCGCGTAGGCCTGGTAGGTGTAGGTGGACGCGATGAACAGCACGTCCGCGCGCGGCCGGCCGCGCGGCGGGCGCACGTAGAAGGGCAGGTCGTCCGCGTGGCCCTCCGCGGAGAGGCGCATCAGGTAGGCCCCGCTCGGCAGGCCCTCGGGCACCGTGAACTCGAAGTCGGTGGCCCAGCCCGCGTCGTACACGTCGTCGTCGTGGAAGTGGATGGCCGCGTACTCGCGCGGGGCGTGCCGCCAGCACATCTCGCGCCCGGTCCAGCGCGCCCCGGTGACCGCGCGCGTGGGCAGGTTCACGAGGCGCCCACCCAGGCGATGCGGCCCCACGTCGGCGACGTCGAGCCCGTCGATCCCGCGGGAGAAGTCCCAGCCCGCGATCAGGCCATCGGGTGGGAGCAACGGATCGAGCACCAGGGTCTCCGGCGCGGCCGTCGCCCGGGCGAGCAGCATCGGATCCTCGATCTTGCCGTTGTAGTGATCCTGCGCGGCGGGTGCCAGGCGCGCGCCGACCAGCAGGGGCACGGCCGCGTCGAGCGGCGCCGCGCGCGGGAGCGGCGCCGACGCTTCCTCCCGGCCGCCGCCGGTGAGCGTGGCATGGCCGACGCGCAGCGTGCCCGAGGCCGGATCGGCCACGAGCCAGATGCGGTGCCACCGCCGGAGCGACAGCGGGTGACCGGTGCCGACCACCAGCGCCCCGCCGACCCGCGCGGTCGCGCCGCCGGGTCCGAGCGACAGGGCCCAGCCGGCGCCGCCGGCCTCGTCCCAGCGCGAGATCACGCACTGATCGCGCGTGGCCGCGTAGGTCGGCCAGACCAGCGCGGTCACGGTGAGCGGCCCAGGCGTGCGCAGGCCGGTCGCCGCCTCGACGCGCACGTAGGAGCCCTGGGCGAGGTGCTGCGTGCGAGACGGCCGCTCGATCGAGAAGCGATGGGCCAGGTCCTCGATCTTGACGCCGGGTCCGGCGGGGTTCGGATCGGCGTGAACGACCCGCGCGAGACGGGCGCGGTACGGCCCGGTCGCGACGCTCGAGACCTTGAAGGCGATGCGCTCCCCGGGCGCGGCGGAGAGCCGGTCGCTATAGCCGGTGAGCGGGATCACTTACGCGAGGAACTGCTCGCACACCTCGAGCCAGGCCTGGGTGGTGAGGGCCAGGGATTCGACGTCGATGCGCTCGTCGTTGCCGTGGAAGCGCCCGGACATCGCCTCGGCGGTCAGCGTCCGCGAGAAGAGCCCGAAGCCGTAGGCCACCGCGCCCTTCTCACGGAAATACGGCGCGTCGGTGAAGCCGACGATCATCTTGGGCAGGAGCTGCGCGCCGGGGTAGTGCGCGGCGACGACCTTGCCCAGGACGCTCCAGAGCGGCGTGCCGGTGGGCGACATCGACGCGGGCTTCGAGAAGAGCTTCTCGACCTCGATCTCCTCCGCGAGGCCTCCCAGCGCCTTGTCGAGGTGCCGGCGCACCTCGTCCTCGTTGTCGCCGGGCACCGTGCGGATGTCCACCTCGACGTCCACCGAGTCCGGGATCACGTTGGTCTTCACGCCGCCGTGGCAGACGTTCGGCGAGAACGTGGTGTGGGTCGCCGACCACGCGGACTTGGCCAGGCTCGGGGCGAGCTCGGGGATGGCCTCGTCCACGCGCGAGGGATCGGCCAGGGCCTCCTTCACCGCGGGATCGAGCTGGAGCGTGGCCACGAAGGCCCGCCAGAGCTCGTCGACGTACGGCGAGGGCCGGTAGTCGGCCAGGCGGCTCACCACCTGCGCGGCCTTGACGAGCGCGTTGTTGGCGCCGTACGGCATCGAGCCGTGGCCGGGCGTGCCCTTGACGCGCAGGCGGCGCCACGCCACGCCCTTCTCGCCCACGTGCACGGTGACGTTCAGCTCGTCGGCCTTCGTCCCGCGGCTCACCGTGCCGCCGTTCTCGGTCAGGCAGTAGTCGGCCCGCAGCGCGTCCCAGTGCCGCTCGACCACGTGCCCGGCGCCGAGCGTGCCGCCGGCCTCCTCGTCCGCGCAGGCCAGGTAGACGAGCGTGCCGCGCGGCCGCCAGCCCCGGCCGGCCAGCGTCCTGAGCGCGACCGCCTGCGACGCGGTGAGGTTCAGCATGTCCACCGCGCCGCGCCCCCACACCTCGCCCGCGACCAGCTCGCCGCCGAAGGGATCGCGCGTCCAGGTCTTCGGGTTCACCGGCACCACGTCGGTGTGGCCCATGAGGCACAGGGTGGGCGCCTTGGGATCGCTCCCCTCGATGCGGGCCACGAGGCTCGCGCGGCCGGGGGCGTGGGCCGGCTCGTAGACCTCGACGTCGAGGCCGCTGCCCTGCAGATAGCTCTGGAGCGTGTCGCTGTTCCGCTTCTCCTGGCCGGAGAGCAGGGTGCCGTCGTTCACGCACTGGTTGCGGATCATCTGCTGCAGCAGCTCGACGGTCTGGCCGGTCAGGGCGTCGCTCATGGATCGGTATCCTAGCGAGCGGGCTCCGGCTTGTCGAGGGGCCGCTCGAAGACCGCCTGGATCGAGACGAGGCGTTTCTCGTCGCGGTTGCGATGGCCGGCGCGGATGATCTCGTCGATGGCGTCGCCCATCACGAGCCGCTGGATGCTGTGCGCGGGGACCGCCGCGCCGGTCGAGGGGCCCGCGGTCTCCGCGGTCACGTCGTCCCACGCGCGCGGCCGGAAGCCGGCGGCCTCGATGACCGCCCGCATCTCGGCCGGCGCGCGCAGAAAGGTGGTGGAGGGGTCGCGCGCCCACATCACCGGGTAGAGCAGGGGCGCGACCGGGCCGGTCATCGGCTCCTGCAGCGCCAGCCGCCCGCCCGGCCGCAGCACGCGGTGGAAGCCCGCGTAGAGCCGCTCCTTGTCCGCGATGTTCATGCCGCTGTTCTGCGTCCACACCAGGTCGAAGGTCGCGTCGGGGAAGGGCAGCGCCAGCGCGTTGCCGACGTGGTGGCTCACCCGATCGTCGAGGCGCATCCGCGTGGTCAGGGCCTGCGCGGCGCGCACGTACGAGGCGGTCAGGTCCACCGTGGTGACCAGGCAGCCGAACTCCACCGCGAGCATGCGCGCCGGGCCGCCGAAGCCGCCGCCCACGTCGAGGACCTGCATGCCGGGGGCCGCGCCGGCCAGCCGCGCGAGGCGCTCGGTGGCGGGTTTGCCGCCGCCGTGGAACTGGTCCACCGGCGCGGTGGCGTCGGGGGTGAGGGCGTCGAGGTCCGTCCCGCGCGCGGTCAGCGCGGCCAGGATGGCCTCGGCGAGATTCTCGCGTCCCCAGTACGCGTCGATCGCCCGCGCGTCGAGCTCGGGCATCTCAGGCGCCCAGGGTGGCCATGCGATCGAGGAAGGGCAGCGCGTCGTCCAGGCGCCGCGGCGCCACCACGGTGACGCGCACCACGCCCATGTCCTCCATCCGCTTGACCGCGTCGGGCGTGGGCGGCTTGAACGCGAAGACCGAGACCGAGAGCTCGTCCGGCCGGCGGCCCGCGGCTTGAGCCTTGCGCCGCAGATCGGCGATGGCGGCGGGCAGGTCGTCCAGCAGCACGTCGATGGGGATCCAGCCGTCGCAGTAGTCCACCACGCGGGCTCGGCCCTGGTCGGTGGCGCCGCCGAACAGGATCGGGGGATGCGGCCGCTGCACCGGCTTGGGGAAGGAGATCGCGCGGTCGAAGTTGACGAACTCGCCGTGGAACGAGGCCTCCTCCTGGGTCCAGAGGGCCTTCATGGCCAGCACGCGCTCACGCAGCACCCGCCACCGCTTCGCGAACGGCGTGCCGTGGTGCTCCATCTCCTCGCGGTTCCAGCCGCCCCCGATGCCGAAGAGCACGCGGCCGCCGGAGAGCCAGTCGAGCGTCGCGACCGACTTGGCGAGCACGAGGGGGTCGTGCTCGACCACGAGGCAGATGCCGGTGCCGAGCTTGATCGTCCGGGTCGCGGCCGCCGCGGCCATCAGCGAGACGAACGGGTCGGCCATGTGGTAGTAGGGTTTGGGTAGCGGCTCGCCGCCCGGGTACGGCGTCTGCCGGGCCGCCGGGATGTGGGTGTGCTCGCCCACCCAGAAGGACTCGAAGCCGCGCTCCTCCGCGGCGCGCGCCAGCTCGTCCGGCCGCGCGCCGTACGCCACGTTGTAGCTGAAGAGGCCGAGGTGCATGGGGGTCTCCCGGCCGGGCTACCGGCCGCGGCGCACGCGCCCGGGCCCGTAGACCTCGGGGTTGACCACGTTGATCGGGCGCTCCTTCAGCAGCACGCGGGCGATCTCCTCGCCGCACCGCCTGGGCACCTGGGCCACCGCGGGGGACGAGAAATAGGCGGCGTGCGGGGTGAGGATGACGTTGTCCATGCGCCGGAGCGGGCTGTCCGCGGCGAGCGGCTCCTCCTCGAATACGTCGAGGGCCGCGCCGGCGAGTTTGCGTTCCTGCAGGGCGCGGACGAGGGCCGCCTCGTCCACCACCGGCCCGCGCGAGGTGTTGACGAGGATGGCGGTGGGTTTCATGCGGCGGAAGAACGCGTCGTCGAGCAGGCCGCGGGTCTCCGCGTTCAGCAGCGCGTGGACCGAGACGTAGTCCGCGCGCGCGGCCAGGGTGGGCAGGTCTACCCGCTCGACCCCGAGGGTCTTGAACCGGGCGTCGTCCACGTACGGATCGCAGGCGATCACCGTCGTCTCGAGCGCGGCGATCCGGCGGGCGAAGGCGCTGCCGATATTGCCGAGCCCGACGATGCCCACCGTCTCGCCGTGGATGGAGCCGGTGACCGGGCCCGGGACCCGGGAGCCCCACGTGCCGGCGTGCACCTCGCGATCGAGCGTGACGATCTTGCGGTTCCAGGCCAGCAGCAGCGCGAGGGCGTGGTTGGCCACCTCGCGGATCCACACGTCGGGCACGTTGACCACCACCACGCCCAGCTCGGTCGCGGCGGGCACGTCGATGACGTCGTAGCCCACGCCGGTGCGCATGACCGCTTTCACGCCCTCGAGGGCCTCCATCACCCGCCGGGTGACCGGCGAGGAGGAGATGATGAGCGCGTCGGCGTCGCGGGTGCGGGCGATCACCTCGTCGGCGTCGCCGATGAAGGGCAGCGAGATCATCTGGGCGGGGATGCGATCGAGCGCGGTCTGGCAGTCGGCGTAGTCGCGCTCACCGCGACCCTGGATGACGTACACCTTGAACGGTCGGTCGGCCACTGGTCTCTCTCCGTCGGAAGTGGGATGTCGGCGGTCAGAACTGGCCGTGACGGCCGGCTCCCGCCGCGAAGCGCCGCGCGCCCGCCTGGCTCTCGCCGGTCTCGTGCGTGGCCTTGCCCAGCGCGAACTCATTGGCCATCGCGGCGGGCAGGGGCTGCCCCGCGCTCTCCCACGCGGAGCGGCGGTCGCTGCGCACGCAGTTGGGCGGGAAGGCCGCGATGGCCCGCGCCAGCGCCTCGGCTTCTTCACGGGCGAGGCCGGCCGGCACCACGCGGTTGGCCAGGCCGAAGGCGAGCGCCTCCTGAGCGTCCACCGCGCGGCCGGTCAGGATCATGTCGAGCGCGCGGGAGAGGCCGATGAGCTGCGGCAGCCGCACCGTCCCGCCGTCGAGCAGCGGCACGCCCCAGCGGCGGCAGAAAACCCCGAAGACCGCGGTGGCCCCGGCCACGCGCAGGTCGCACATCAGCGAGAGCTCGAGCCCGCCCGCCACCGCGTGCCCCTCGACGGCGGCGAGGGTCGGCTTGCTGAAGGCCATCCGGGTAGGGCCCATGGGGCCGTGACCGTCGGGGGCCAATCGCAGGCCGCGCTCGGTGCCGCGGGCCTTCAGATCCGCCCCCGCGCAGAAGGTGCCGCCCGCGCCCCAGAGCACGGCGACCCGGAGGGCGTCGTCCCGCTCGAACTCCTCGAAGGCCTCGATCAGCGCCCGCGCCGCGGGGCCGTCCACCGCGTTCCGGGCTTCGGGACGGTCCATGACGATCGTCGCCACCATGTCGCTTCGCTCGATCCGGATGGCCATCGCGTCTCCTTGTGCCGGGTCGCGGCCCCGGACGAATCTACCACTTTTCGTGATGGCCGCCTTTCACAAGGGGCCCCCGGCGGGGTCTCACGCGACAGAAGCGACACACGACCAATCACCCGGGAGGGACCCATGAGCGAGAAGGCGACGATGGTGCGGGACGCGGAGCTGGCGTTCGGGGAGCTGCGGGGCGCGATCGACGGGCTGGGCGACGAGGACATGCGCCGGGTCTGGCTCGGCACGTGGGGCGTGCGCGAGATCCTGATCCACATCTCGGGGTGGCACGACGAGATGGCCACCGCGCTGGGCCGGGTCGGAAAGGGGGATGTGCCGTACCCGAAGGGGACGTACGATGACTTCGATGCCTGGAACGCGCGGTTCGTGGAGCAGAAGGCCGGCGTGAAGACCGGCGACGTCCTGGCCGAGCTGGAGGCCTCTCACCGGAAGCTCCTGGCCGCGGCCGGCGCGCTGCCGGAGGCGCTCTTCGCCGCGGACGGCGCCGCGCGCGGTCCGTTCGACGGCGCCGGCGCCGGGCACTACCGGGAGCACACGGAGCAGATCCGTCAATGGCGACAGGGCTAGATACGGGCTTCGCGCTCTTCGACACCGCGATCGGACCATGCGGAATCGCATGGAACGACCGCGGCGTGGCGGGGGTGCAGCTTCCGGAGGGAAGCCCGGACGAGACGCGGGCGCGGCTGCGGCGGCGATTCCCGGAGGCGCGCGAGGCACCGCCGCCCGCGCGGGTGCAGCGGGCGATCGACGGCGTGGGCGCGCTGCTCCGGGGTGAGCCGAGCGAGCTCGATGCGGTCACGCTCGACATGGACGGGGTGCCGCCCTTCCATCGCCGGGTGTACGAGGTCGCGCGCACGATCCCTCCGGGCACGACCCTGTCCTACGGCGAGGTCGCGGCGCGGCTGGGCGAGCCGGGGGCCGCGCGCGACGTGGGCCAGGCGCTGGGCCAGAACCCGTTCGCCATCATCGTGCCGTGCCATCGCGTGCTCGCCGCGAACGGCAAGGTCGGCGGCTTCTCCGCGCGCGGCGGTATCAGGACCAAGCTGCGCCTGATCTCGAGCGAGCGGGCGGGGGGGCATGGCGCGCTGCCGCTCTTCGGCGGTGCCCCGGAGGGTGGGGCCCCGCCGCGGTAGTTCTCACCGTGCTAGACTCCCGCCATGCACATCGGCGTGGTGTTCCCGCAGGTCGAGATCGGGACGGATCCGGGGGCGATCCGTGACTACGCCCAGGCGGTCGAGGCGATGGGCTACACGCACATCCTCACCTTCGACCACGTGCTCGGCGCGAATCCCGACCGGCCCGGCGGCTGGAAGGGGCCGTACACCTACCGTCACGCCTTTCACGAGCCTTTCGTGCTGTTCGGCTTCCTCGCCGCGGCGACCCGCCGCGTGGAGCTCGTGACCGGGATCCTGATCCTGCCGCAGCGGCAGACCGCGCTCGTGGCCAAGCAGGCGGCCGCGGTGGACGTGCTCTCGAGCGGGCGGCTGCGCCTGGGGGTCGGGGTCGGCTGGAACGCGGTGGAGTTCGAGGCGCTCGGTGAGCGCTTCACGAATCGAGGCGTCCGCATCGAGGAGCAGATCGAGGTGCTGCGCACCCTCTGGGCGCGGGACCTGGTGACGATCGCCGGCCAGTGGCACCGGGTCACCGACGCGGGGCTCAATCCGTTGCCGCCCCGGCGGACGGTCCCGATCTGGATGGGCGGGGAGAGCGAGCCGGTCGTGCGCCGGGCGGCCCGGCTGGCCGACGGGTGGATGCCGCACTTTCGCCCAGGGCCCGAGGCGCAGGCCATCGTGGACCGGCTGCATGGCCTGGTCCGGGCGGCCGGGCGCGATCCCGCCGCGTTCGGTATCGAGGGACGCATGACGCTGGCGCAGGTGCCCCCGGAGCAGCGAGAGGGCGAGCTCGCGGCCTGGCGCAAGATGCAAGGGATCTCGCATCTTTGTGTCCATACGGTAGGACTTGGCTTGAAGACGCCGGGCGAGCACGTGCAGGCGCTGGAGCGCTTCAAGAAGGACCTGCTGACCTAACGGCGCGATGCGGGGGATCGAGCAGATCCCGTGGGTCTATGACGCGGTCTGTGCCCTGTGCGAGGCCACCGGGCTGGCCCGCTGGCGGAGCTGGCTCGTCGCGGGCGCGCGCGGCCGCGTGCTCGACGTGGGCTGCGGCACCGGGCGCAACCTGCCGCTCCTGCCGGCCGGCACCCGGGCCGTGGGCCTCGATCCCTCGTGGGATGCGGTGCGGCGCGCCCGGCGCCGCGCCCCGCGGGTGTTGCTGGTCGTCGGGAGCGCTGAGGCTCTCCCGTTTCGCGACGCGGCCTTCGACACGGTCCTGAGCGGCCTGGTCTTCTGCAGCGTCGCCGACCCACGCCAGGGCTTGCGGGAAGTCCGGAGGGTGCTGCGGCCGGACGGCCAGCTCCGCATGCTCGAGCACGTGCGCTCGACGCGGCCCTGGAAGGCGCGGGTGCAGGACTTCCTCCAGCCGGCCTGGACGACGGTCACCGGTGGATGCCACCCGAACCGCGATACCGAGGGCGCGGTCGAGGCCGGCGGCTTCCAGATCGAGGACGACGGCCGGCGGGCGAAGGCGGACATGCGGCGGTTCACCGCGCGGCCCACGGGGCGGGGAACCCCGGGAGCGGCATGACGACACGACGACTGCTGTCCCTGGCGATCGGTGCCGCGCTGGTCTTCCCGGCGGCCACCGCAGGCGCGCAGGCCCCACCCCCACCGCCGCCATACGATCCCGTCATCACGCTCGATCAGGCGAAGAAGGCGATGGCGGCCGCGGAGGCGGCGGCCAAGAGGAACAGCTGGCCCGTGGTGATCACCATTCTCGGTGGGGGAGGCTAGAACTCGACGGGGAAGGCCTTGAGGCCCCGCAGCGTCGAGGACTCGCGCCACTCGAGATCCGCGCCGGTCAGCCGCAGCTTCGGCATCCGCCGCATCAGTGCCCCCAGGGCGAGCTGGCCCTCCACGCGGGCCAGCGGGGCGCCCAGGCAGAAGTGGATCCCGAACCCGAAGGCGATGTGCCGGTTCTCGGTGCGGCCGATGTCCAGCCGGTCCGGTTCGGCGAAGTGGCGCGGATCCCGGTTGGCCGCGCCGATCGCGGTGACCACGAAGGCGCCCGCCGGCAGGGTCTTGCCGCCCACGACCACGTCCGCATTCGTGATGCGGGCGGTGCGCTGCACCGGGCTGTCGAAGCGCAGCAGCTCCTCCACCGCGGAGCCGATCAGCCCGGGCTCGGCGCGCAGGCGCGCGAGCTCGCCCGGATGCCGCAGCAGGGCCAGCAGCCCGTTGCCGATCAGGTTGACGGTGGTCTCGTGGCCCGCGATGAACAGCAGCACGCAGGTCGCGAGCAGCTCCCCCTCGGTGAGCCGGTCGCCCTGCTCCTCCGCCGCGATCAGCGACGAGAGGAGATCGGCGCGCGGGTGCCGGCGCCGCTCGGGCAGGAGTGCGCGGAAATACTCGGCGATCCCCCGCCGCCCGACGCGCCCGCGCTCCACGACCGAGTCGTCCGACGGGATTCCGATGGCGTCGAGGCTCCGGATGATGTCGGAGGACCAGTCCTTCATCTGCTCGTGATCGCCCTCCGGCACGCCGAGCATGTCGCAGATCACGGTGACCGGCAGGGGATAGGCCAGGTCGGCGATGACGTCCATGTGGCCGCGCTCCTCGACCCGGTCGAGCAGGCGGTCCACCACCGCCTGGATCTGCCCGCGCATGCCCTCGATCACCCGCGGGGTGAACGCGCGGGTGACGAGCGCCCGCAAGCGCGTGTGATCCGGTGGATCGCGAAATAGCATTGACCGGGGCAGCCGGCCGGTCTCCGACTCCCCGCCGTACTGGGCCGAGAGGATGGCCTCGAAGCCGTCGCGGCCGAAGCGGGGATCGCGCAGCGACGTCACGCAGTCGTCGTAGCGGGTGAGCACCCAGAGACCGAGCGGGCTCAGGTGGACCGGATCGGTCTCGCGCATGCGGTGGTAGAACGGGTACGGGTCGGCGTGGAACTCGGGCGTGAGCGGGTTGAAGAGCGCCTCGTCCGTCGCCATCGCGGTCAGCTCACCATCGGATAGGTGCGCTCGATATTGGCGAGCAGGCCCTGGCGCCACGGGCGGTAGTGCTGGTAGGCGGCGAACGCGGGCTCGTAGGTCGGGGCCAGCCGCGCGGTCACCCGCTGCTTGACCTCCTCGAGGCTCGCCCCGGTCGCGGCTTCCTCGCGCACCGCCTCCACCATGTCGCGAATGTAGCCGCGGAAGGTCCGGAGCCAGTCGCGGCCCGCGGGCTCGCCGTGGCCCATGATGAGCGTGTCCCACGGGAGCTCGGCGAGCCGGTCCAGGGTCGTGACCCAGTCCTCGGGGTAGCCGTCGCCCATGTACGGCGTCCAGCCGATCACCGCGTCGCCGGTGATCACGACCTTCTCCTTCGGCAGGTACACGAAGACGTCGCCCTCGGTGTGGGCGCGGCCCAGGTAGAGGAGCTGGATCTCCCGGTCCCGCCGGTAGAGCGTCATCGTCCGCTCGAAGGCCATGGTGGGTAGCGCCGGCTTCATCGCCCGCACCTCCGCGAGGTACGACTCGGCCAGCTTCAGGTCCGCCTGGAGCTTCGCGCGCTGCTCGGTGGTGGCGGCGGCCAGGTCGGCGCGGAGCTTCGCGATCTCCGCGGGCACCTGCCGCACGTGGTCCTGGATGCGCTTGAGGCCCTTCTTGACCATCGCCTCCCGGGTGAGCTGGTTGGTGATGATCTCGGCCCCCGGGTACGCGGCCGGATAGACCTCGTTGCCGTGCCAGTGGTCCCAGTGGAAGTGAGTGTTGACCACGTAGCGGACCGGCCGGGGCGTGAGATCGCGGAGACGATCCACGATCACCCGGGCCGCGGAGGGCTTGGAGTGCGTGTCGACGATCACCGCGCCGTCGTCGCTCTCGATGATCGCGGTGTTGGAGTTGACCTTGTAGGCGGGGGCGGCGACCGCGACGTGAACGCCGTCGGCCACCCGGCGGAAGTCGAACCGGGCGTCGCCGCCGGGCCCTTCGTGACCGCAACAGTCCATGGCGCGCTCTCCTCTCCCGGCGATACTATGCGAACGCGGGAAGCGGCTCAAGCAACCGGCGGGAGGCCTTCCATGACCACGACGCGAACCGAGAAGGACACCATGGGCACCATCGAGGTGCCGAGCGATCGCTACTGGGGCGCGCAGACCCAGCGCTCGCTCGAGCACTTCCGGATCGGACGCGATCACTTCCCGCGCGAGATGATCCGGGCCCTCGGCATTCTGAAGAAGGCCTGCGCGGTCGTGAACCGGGAGCTCGGCCTGCTGCCGGAGGACAAGGCCCGGGCCATCGTGCGGGCGGCCGACGAGGTCATCGAGGGCGATCTGGATGGTCATTTCCCCTTGGTCGTCTGGCAGACCGGCAGCGGGACGCAGACCAACATGAACGCCAACGAGGTGATCGCCAACCGCGCCAACGAGCTGCTGGGGGGCCGCCTGGGATCCCAGCAACCGGTGCATCCCAACGACGACGTCAACCGCAGCCAGTCCTCCAACGACACGTTTCCCACCGCGATGCACATCGCCGCGGTGGAGCAGATCGAGGGGCGCCTGATCCCGGCGGTGGGCCGGCTGCGGGACACGCTGCGGGCGAAGGCGCGCGCGCTCGACGACATCGTCAAGATCGGGCGCACGCATCTTCAAGATGCGGTGCCGCTCACGCTCGGGCAGGAGATCTCGGGCTGGGTGAGCCAGCTCGACCACGGCCTCGAGCACGTGGCCGCCGCGCTGCCGCACCTGCGGGAGCTGGCGCTCGGCGGCACCGCGGTCGGTACCGGCCTCAATGCTCCGCGGGGCTTCGGCGAGCGGGCGGCCCGCGTGATCGGCGAGCTGACCGGGCGGGCCTTCGTCTCCGCGCCCAACAAGTTCGAGGCGCTCGCGGCCCACGACGCCCTCGTCAACGCCCACGGGACGCTCCGGACGCTCGCGGGGTCGCTCACCAAGATCGCCAACGACGTGCGCTGGCTCGCCTCGGGGCCGCGCAGCGGCATCGGGGAGCTGCGCATCCCGGAGAACGAGCCGGGCAGCTCGATCATGCCGGGCAAGGTGAATCCCACCCAGTGCGAGGCGCTCACCATGGTGTGCGCCCAGGTGATGGGCAACGACGTGGCGGTGGGCATCGGCGGCGCCTCCGGCAACTTCGAGCTGAACGTCTTCAAGCCCCTCATCATCCACAACGTGCTGGGCTCGGTGCGCCTGCTCGCGGACGCGTGCGACTCGTTCGACACCTACTGCGCCCGCGGGATCGAGCCGGACCGCGAGCGGATCCGGGCCCTGGTCGACCGCTCCCTCATGCTGGTCACCGCGCTCGCGCCGATCATCGGCTACGACCGGGCCGCCGCGATCGCCAAGAAGGCGCACGCCGAAGGGCTCACGCTCAGGGAGGCGGCCCTGGCCCTCGGGTACCTGAGCGCGGAGGAGTTCGACCGCGCGATGCGCCCGGAATCGATGGTGGATCCCGGCTAGCCGGCCGATGCCGGATCCGATCGGCTCCATCTTCGCGGTCTTCCTGCGCCTGGGCCTCACGTCCTTCGGCGGCCCCATCGCGCACCTGGGCTACTACCGGACCGAGTTCGTGGAGCGGCGTCGCTGGCTGAGCGAGGCGGCCTACGCGGACCTGGTGGCGCTCTGCCAGCTCCTGCCCGGGCCGGCCAGCAGCCAGGTCGGCTTCGCGGTCGGCCTCTCGCGCGGCGGCCTGGCCGGTGGGCTGGCCGCGTGGCTCGGCTTCACGCTGCCCTCCGCGGTGGCCATGGTCCTCTTCGCGCGGGGCGCCGGCGCGATGACCGGCCCGCTCGGCGCCGGGATGTTCCACGGCCTGCAGGTGGTCGCGGTGGCGGTGGTCGCGCAGGCGGTGTGGAGCATGGCGCGAACCCTCTGCCCCGATCGGACCCGGGCCACCATCGCGGTGGGCGGCACGCTCATCGTGATCGCCGCCCCCACCGCGATCGGGCAGATCGTGGCCATCCTCATGGGCGCCGCCGCGGGCGCGTGGCTCTGTCGCGAGGCGTCGGTGGTGGCGGCAGCCGAGCGGTTGTCGGTGCCCGTGCCGCGAGCCCTCGCGGTCGCCGCGCTCGCGCTGTTCGCCCTGCTCCTGATCGGGCTGCCCATCGCGGCCGCGGTCCTGCCGGTCCCCGCGATCGCGGTCGCCGAGGCGTTCTACCGGGCGGGGGCGCTGGTCTTCGGCGGCGGCCACGTCGTGCTGCCGTTGCTGCACGCCTCGGTGGTGGAGCCCGGCTGGGTGAGCGAGGACGCGTTTCTCTCCGGTTACGGGGCCGCGCAGGCGGTGCCGGGGCCGCTCTTCACCTTCGCGGCGTACCTGGGCGCGACCATGCACGCGCCGCCTTCGGGATGGCCCGGCGCCGCGCTCTGCCTGGCCGCGATCTTCCTGCCCGGACTGCTCCTGGTGCTGGGGGTGCTGCCGTTTTGGGTGTCGCTCGGCCGCGCCGCGCTCGTGTCGGCCGGCCTGCGCGGTGTCAATGCCGCGGTGGTCGGCGTGCTCCTGGGCGCGCTCTACGATCCGGTGTGGACGAAGGGCATCGGAGGACCCGCCGACTTCGCGCTGGCCCTGGTCGCGTTCGTCCTGCTGGTGATCTGGAAGGCGCCGTCCTGGCTCGTGGTGCTGGCCAGCGCGCTGGGGGGCGCGGCCGTCTTCGGCCGCTGAGGCGCGTCAGGCGGGCGCGGTCTCGGCGTTGCGGGTGGGGTCGGTCATCTTGGAGAGGACCTCGCGGAGGGTGGCGAGGCGGATCGGCTTCTTCACCACCATGTCCACCCCGTCCGGCTTCTCGCCCGCCGCGTTCATGAGATCGCCGAAGCCGGTGAGCAGAATGATCGGCGTGTCGGGCGCGACCTCCTTGACCATCGCGGCGAGCTGATCGCCGCCCACTTCCGGCATCGCCCGGTCGGTGATGACGAGCGCGTACCGGCCGGTCTGGAACTTCTCGAAGGCCTCGCGCCCGTTGACCGCGGTGTCCACGGTGTGGCCGTCGCCCATGAGGTACTCGCTGAGCACGTCGCGGGCGATCGGCTCGTCGTCCACCACCAGGACGTGGAGGGGACCGGAGGAGGGAGGCTGCGCGCGCGGCGCGACCTCGCGGGTGAGGCTGGTGTCGGCGGGCAGCAGCACGATGAACGTGGTGCCCTTGCCGACGGTGGACTCGATGTCCAGGGTGCCGCGGTGCCGCTTGACGATGCCGTACACCATGGGCAGGCCGAGGCCGGTGCCCCGCTCGCCCTTGGTGGAGAAGAACGGCTCCAGGCAGCGGCGGCGCACGTCCTCGGTCATGCCGGTTCCGGTGTCGCCCACCTCCAGGAACACCTGGGGCACCCGCGGGGCCAGCGGGGTCTCCTCGCTCGCGGAGGCCTCCCGCATGCCGGTGCGGATGCGGATCAGGCCTCCTTCGGGCATGGCGTCCACCGCGTTGAAGATGAGGTTGGCGAGCATCTCGCGCATCTCGGACTCACTGCCCAGGATGCGGGGCACCGGCCGCATGTCGGCCTCCACCAGGATCGTGCGGCCGCTCCCGAGCGCCTCGTCGCGCCAGCGGGGGCGGGTGAGGGCCACCGCCTGCTCCACCATCTGGTTGAGCGACAGGGGCCGGTAGGTCTCGCCCTCCTCGCGCTTGCGGTAGAACTCGCGGAGCCGGCTCACCACGCTCGCCGCGTCCTCCACGCCGGTCATGATCAGCTTGAGGTACTTGGTGGACTTGGGCGTGTCCTGGAGGATCTCGGGGTGCTCGAGCAGCATCTCCGCGTAGCCGGAGATCGGCACGAGGGCGTTGTTGAAGTCGTGGGCGAGGCCGCTCGCCATCTTGCCGACCGCGTTGAGGCGCTCCTGCTCGATGATGTGCCGCTGGGTGCGGTGCAGCTCGATGCGCGTCGCGCACCCAGGAGATCGCGAAGATGCCCAGGAGCTCGTCGCTGACCTGCACCGGCTGGATCAGCAGCGACGCCTGGGGCAGGAGCTGGAGCGCGGCCTGGTTGAAGCGCGGGTCGGTCTTGCTGTTGCTCGAGTGCAGCGCGGTGCGCAGGCGCTTCACGAGGTCGATCAGCGGGTCGTCCGGGGCCAGGGGCAGGCCGGAGAGCGGCTCGCGCAGATCGCGCGGCACGTGGTAGCCCGCGAGCGGGATGAAGCGGTCGCCGCCGCCCGTCACGCACCACGCCACCCCGGTGTCGGCGCCCAGAATTCGTACCATTTCCCGGGTGGTCCGCCGGATGGCCTCCGGGAGATCGGGGGCCGAGCCGATCGCCTGGCTGACCGCGAGCAGGGTCTCGGTCTGCTGGAGGCGCTGCTGGATCTCGTCGTAGAGCCGCGCCTTCTCGAGCGCCACCGCGGCCTGGGCGGCCAGCGTGGTGGCGAGGCGGATCTCCTCGTCGGTGAACACGTGGAGCGTCTTGAGATGGTCGAGGATGAGCACGCCCGCGGTCCGGCCCTGGTGGATCAGCGGCACCACCAGCGCGGACTTGGCCTGGAAGAGGCCGACCCAGCCCTGGGGCACGCGCGGGTCGCTGCCCGGGTCCGAGATGACGACCGGCTCCTGGCGGCGCACCGCCTCCAGGAGGAACGACGGCATCTCCTCCAGCGCGAGGGCGCGCAGGGTCTCCGCGCCGTCCTCGCCCCGGGCCGTGCCCGCGCGATCGGCGAGCTGCGAGCTGACCGGAACCATGAGCTGGCCCGACTTGTCGCGCAGGAAGATGGAGCCCCGGTCGACCCGGCAGGCGCGCGCCGCTCCGTGCGCGATGACCTCGAACAGGGCCTTCTGCTCGATCGCCGAGCCGATGGCCTCGGTCACCTCGAGCATCCGGTCGGTCTCCTCGGCTCGCTGCTTCACCGCCTTGAGCGCGTCGCGGAGCTGCTCGGTCGTGCGCTGCAGCTCCTGGGTGCGCTGCACCGAGCGCTGCGAGGTCGAGGTGGCCTCGGCGGTGGTGCGCCGATGGCTGCGCCAGGCCGCGGGCAGCAGGATCAGGCAGAGGATGCCGCCGGTGCCGAGCGCGAGGTTCCAGGCGAGCAGGTTCCAGCGCTCGTGGGCCTGGTCCATGCGCAGCGGGGCCTGCGAGAGCTCGACCACCCCGACCACCCGCGCGGCGCCGGGGCCGTAGACCGGGACGAAGAGGTCGGCCACGTTGGGCGAGACGAAGTTCTGGGCCTCCGCGTTCGGCGGGGCCATCGACGAGAACCGGACCGCCACCCGCCCGCTGATCGCGTCCCGCAGCTCGTGACCGTCGGAGCGCTGGCCGATCAATCCGGACTGCACCGCCCATACCACCGTGCCCTGAGGGTCCCAGACCTTGATGTTGACGACCCCGGGCAGCTCCCGGACGAAGCGCGCGCTCTCTTCGGCCCAGCGCTTGGGGCTGCGCGCATTCTGCCCCGCGAGGAGCTCGGGCAGCCCGCTCCGGTCCACCGCCCGCTGGGCGACCGCGGCGGTCTCGGTCCACTCCGGCTCGGAGACGGCCATCTCGAGGAGCCAGGACAGGCCGAGCCCGAGGGCGCCCGTGAAGGCCAGGATCCCGATCAGCCGCACCACGAGGGTGCGGGTGAGGCCACGCAGGCTCAGCCGAGCCATGAAGGACTCCCGTTCCGCTCGCCGGCGGCGAGGCTCGCGAGGAGCTCGGGTACCCGGTCCGCCGAGACCGGCCGCGCGAAGAGGTAGCCCTGGCCCTGGTCGCAGCCGACCTCGCGGAGATGGGTGAGCTGATCCTGCGTCTCGATGCCCTCCGCGGTGACCGTGATGCCGAGACTGTGCGCGAGGCTGGCCACCGCCCGGATGATCGCGGTGTCCTCCGTCTCGTAGCCCACGCCCTTGACGAGCGAGCGATCGATCTTGAGACAATCCACCGGCAGCCGCTTCAGATAGGAGAGGGAGGCGTAGCCCGTGCCGAAGTCATCGATGGCCAGGCGTACGCCCAGAGCTTTAAGGGCCTCGAGCCGGTCGAACACCCGCGGGTCGTCGCGCATCAAGACGGCCTCGCTGATCTCGAGCTGGAGACGACGCGGCTCGAACCCGGTTTCACGCACGATGGTGGCGACTTCCTCGGGGAGCTCGTCCCGCTCGAACTGGCCCGCCGAGAGATTGACGCTGACGATGAGCGGAGGCATGCCGGACTCGGCCTGCCAGACCCGGGCCTGGCGGCACGCCTCGCGCAGGATCCACCGGCCCATGGGCAGGATCAGGCCGGTCTCTTCCGAGAGACCGATGAAGTCGGCGGGAAGCAGCGCGCCGCGCCGGCGGTGATCCCAGCGGACCAGGGCCTCGACCTCGACCGGGCGCATGGTGCCCAGCGCGACCACCGGCTGGAAGCGCAGGCTCAGCTCCTGCCGTGCTCCCGCGGTGCGCAGATCGGCCTGCAGGTCCAGACGCTCGCGGGTGGAGACGTTGAGCCCGGGCTCGTAGAGCTCGTACCGCGCGCGACCTTCCGCCTTGGCCTGATACATCGCCAGGTCCGCGTTGTGGAGCACCTCCTCCGGCTGCATGGATCCACCGCCGGTGAGGGCGACCCCGATGCTCGCCGAGATCAGGACGTCGCGGCCGTCCACGACGAACGGCCGCTGGATCTCCGCGGATACCTTCTCGGCCAGGGCGGTGGCGCCGCTGAGATCGGAGGTCTCCTCGAGCAGCAACGCGAACTCGTCGCCGCCCAGGCGCGCGACGGTGTCTTCGGGGCTGAGGCACCCGGCCAGGCGATGGCCCACCTCCACGAGGAGCCGGTCGCCGACCTCCTGGCCGAGCGTCTCGTTCAGGATCTTGAACCGGTCGAGATCGAGAAAGAGCACCGCCAGGTTGGTGCCGCCGCGCTCCGCGCGGGTCAGGGCGTGGGTCAGGCGATCCATGAAGAGGGCGCGGTTGGGCAGCCCGGTGAGGGAATCGCGGAAGGCCTCGCGGATGAGCTGGTCCAGCCGCCGCGGGAACTCGTTGATCTCCTGCGACTGCTGCTCGATGGTCGCGAGCATGCGCGCGAAGGAGCTCATCAGGGTGCCGATCTCGTCTTTGCGGGAGGGCTCCACCGGCAGGTCCGGGCTCGGCTCGTTGCTGAGCTGCGCGGCGCGAGCCAGTGCGGTCGCGATGTCCCAGACGATGAAAGCGCCGGTCGCCATGAGGAGCGCGGTGAAGGCGAGGAGCGCCGGGATGCTCACCGAGTCGTTTAGGCCCACGATCGGGCCGAGGAATTCGCGCACCGGTGCGTGGAACGCGTAGGTCAGGAGGAGCAGGGGAATGACCGAGCAGAGGGTGAGGGCGAAGATCACCTTGCGCCGGACCTGCTGTCCGGCGAGGGCGACCTCGCGATTGATCGGGCTCTTGCTCATTCGTGTCTCACTGGCAGGGCTGCCAGGATATGCAAATCGAGCAAGAGCGGTGCCACCGAAATCCGTGGCTAAGCCGCTGATAAGACGAGGGCCCGGAGCGAGCCAGCCCTAAAAAAACGTCGGTCTGGACGACGATTTTCGTCTACGGCGCCTTCCAGACCGCGTTGCCTTCACGATCGGACAGCTGAAGGGCCGGGCTCTGAGTGGGGCTGGTGGCGACCGACACCTGGGGCTTGCCCGGATCGTTGCCGAGCGCCAGGCTCGACCCGCCCGGGGAGGCGACGAGCCATCCCCGCTGCCCGCGGGCCGCGACCGAGAGCTGGCCCGCCTCGCCCACCGCCGCGAGCTGCGCCTGGGCGCCCGCGCGGCCGACGGACAGGGCCGCGGACTGCCCGGGAGTCACGGTCAGATCCGCGCTGGTGGCGCCGTCGCGGTCGGTGAGCGACAGGCGCGTGCGATCGCTCTCGTCCACCGTGAAGACGGCGCGCCCGCGGCCCTCGCCGTCGGTGATCACGAGCCGGCGGGTCTTCACCTCGTCGGGATTGGTGGTGACGGTGGCGGCCACGGCGCCCACGAGGCCCACGCCGGCGACCGCGGCGACGCCGACGCGGCGCCACCAGCCGACCTCACGTTCGAGGCGATCCAACCGGGCATGCAGTCCATCGAGTGACGGTTCCCTCATCGCGTGTCCTCCCGTGGTGGGTTCGCTCTCGCTCGGGCCGGGTCGCCCCGCCTTGACCCCCCTCGACCCGGCATGTTACACAAGGGCGGCTTCCGATGACGCCCCCGCTTCCCGTTGCCGTGCCCGACCGACTCCGAGGAGAACCGACCATGCATCGTCGCCTGGTTTTCGTCTTCGCCCTCTGCCTCGCCGCCGTCCTGGGCGCGCCGTCCGTCGCCCCCGCGCAGTCCGCCATGGCGTGGAAGGCGGGCACCGCGACCGCCGGCGGCAATCCGCTGAACGACGCGATGGGGATCTTCGCCAAGCAGCTGGCCGAGCGGAGCCGGGGGCAGATCAAGGTCGACGTGCACATCGCCAACGCGCTGGCCAAGGGCGAAGGCGCGCATCTCGAGGGCGTGCAGCTCGGCACCATCGACGTGGCCGCGATCGGCAGCGCGCCGGTGGGCGGCATGTTCGAGCCCTCCTACCAGGCCCTCGACCTGCCCTTCCTCTGGGCGACCCGCGAGCAGGTGTGGACGGTGATGGACGGGCCGCTGGGCCAGGAGCTGCTCAAGAAGATGGAGGCCAAGAACCTGAAGGCGTTCTGCTTCGGCGGCGGCTGGGGCTTCCGCAACATGATGTCGAACAAGCGCGCCATCGTGACCCCGGAAGACATGAAGGGGCAGACGATCCGGGTGCAGGAGTCTCCCACCTACGTGGCGATGATGAAGGCGATGGGCGCGAACCCGGTGCCGATGCCCTACGTCGAGGTCTACCTCGCCATGAAGCAGGGCACGATCGACGGCATGGAGCTGCCGTCCTTCACGCTCACCTCCGACAAGTTCCAGGAGGTCACCAAGTACTACTCGCTCACCCGGCATTCGTACCCGCCCATCGCCTGGTTCATGAATCTCAAGAAGTACCAGGCGCTGGCGCCGGACCTTCGGAAGGCGGTGGACGAGTCCATGCGCGAGGGCTGCCAGGTCCACCGCCGTCTCGAGGTCGAGAAGGAGAAGCTCGACTTCGAGATCATGAAGAAGGCGGGAGTGCAGATCAACGAGGTGAAGGACATCAAGGCCTTCCAGGGGCTCATGAAGCCGGCCTACGACTACGTCGAGGGGCAGGTGGGCAAGGAGTTCATGACCAGGCTCCGGGCGGCGGTACAGGCGGCGGCGCCCAAGTAATCCGTGCTGGCCCGCGCCGGGTCGAATGTCGTGGAGGGCCTGCTCCTCCTGATGATGGTGGCGCTGTGCGCGGACGTCTTCCTGGGCGTCTTCTCGCGGTACGTGATCGGGAGCACCTTCACGTGGTACGACGAGATCGCCCGGCTGCTCTTCGTATGGATCGTGTTCCTGGGGGCCGCGGTGGGTGTGCGGCGTACCGCCCACTTCCGCCTGCATCTCCTGGTCGATCGTCTCCCGGCCGGCGTCCGCCGCGTCGCCGACGTCTTCGGCGTGCTCGTGCTGATGGGCTTCGGCCTCGTGCTGATCCAGCAGGGCTGGAAGCTGGTCGAGCTCGGGCAGTTCCAGCGCACGCCGGTGATGGGCCTCTCCAAGCAGTACGTCTACCTGTCGGTGCCCGCGGGCGGGGCCCTGATCATTCTCTACAGCCTGCCGCATCTCTGGCGCGCGCTCCGCGGCGGCCCCGGGCCGGCCGCGGCATGATCACGCTGATCGTGGTGTCCTTCCTCCTCCTGCTCGCGCTGGGCGTGCCGGTGGCCTTCGTGATCGGCGTCTCCGGCTTCGTGGGCCTCTGGTGGAGCGGGCAGTACCCGCTCACCGTCGTCGTGAAGCAGATCTTCGAGGGGGTGGATTCGTTCGTCCTGCTCGCGATTCCCCTCTTCATCCTGGCCGGCGCCCTGATGGAGACCGGCGGGATCGCGGTGCGTCTCGTGCGGCTCGCCCAGGTGCTGGTGGGCTGGGTCCGGGGCGGCCTCTCCATGGCGGTGGTGGTGGCGGAGTATATCTTCTCCGGCATCTCGGGCTCGACGGTGGCCGACGTCTCGGCCATCGGCTCCACCATGATCCCGCCCATGTTGCGGGCCGGCTACCGGCCGGAGCAGGCGGTGGCGGTGGTCTCCGCCGCCTCCGCGATGGGCATCCTGGTGCCGCCCTGCATCCTGATGATCGTCATCGGGTCGGTCGCGAACGTGTCGGTGGCCGCGCTGTTCGCGGCGGGCTTCGTGCCCGCGGTGGTCATCGCGCTGGCGATCATGGTCTACATCTGGTTCGACGCGCGCCGGAGCGGAATCGAGGCGCGCGAGCGCGTCACCTGGGGCGCGGTGGGCCGCGCGTTCACCGACGCGGTGATCCCGCTCGGCCTGCCCGCGATCATCTTCGGCGGCATCCTCGGCGGGGTGGTCACGCCCACCGAGGCCGCGGTGCTCGCGGTGCTCTACGCGTTCATCGTGGGCATCTTCGTCTACCGCGAGATCGCCTGGAAGGACCTGCCGCGCATCCTGGTGCACAGCGCGGTGGTGACCGCGGCGGTGTGCTTCCTGCTGGGGACCGCCGCGGTGGTGGCGTGGGTGCTCGCGGTGGAGCAGATCCCCCAGCTCCTCCTGAAAGTGATGCTGGCGGTGCCCGGCGGGAACATCGTGTTCCTGGTCCTCACCGCGGTGCTCTTCATCCTCCTGGGCGCGGTGCTGGAAGGCCTCCCCGCGGTGGTCATCCTCCTGCCCACCTTCATGCCGGTGGTCACCCGGCTCGGGATCGACGTGATCCACTACAGCACCGTAGTGGTGGCGGCGACCGGCATCGGCCTCTTCCTGCCCCCGATCGGCGTCGGGTTCTTCATCGCGTGCGGCATCGCCAACGTGCCCAGCGACCGCGCGACCCCCGCGATGATGCCGTACGTCTATATGATGTGCGTCGGGCTACTCGTCGTCATCCTGGTGCCGTGGTTCACCCTGATCCTCCCGCGGCTGCTGGGGCTCGGCTGATCTTGCGAGCTGCGCCCGCGCCAGAGTAGGCTAGGGCGCCGAACCGGAGCCCGGCATGCAAGGCTCCCAGCCCTGACAGCCAGACCAGGAGGCCCAGATGCCCGAGCTGACCCGGCGGTACATCGTCATGGCCATGGCGACCGAGGCCCCGTTCGACGTGCACGATCCGGAGGCCCCGTTCGTCCTGAAGCCGTGGAAGGACCCGGCCGCGCTGCGCGCGCTCGAGGCGTACCGGGACCACTGCTACCCGGAGCTGGCCGCCGACCTCGGCGGCTGGATCCAGGCCATCAGGAGCGGCGCGCGGATCCGCGGCGGGGTCGGGGCCCGGAACGACGCCTACGGGGCCCCGAAGGCGAAGGCCCGCAGCGCGGCCCCGGCGGCGCGACGGCCGGTTAAAGCCGCGAAGAAGAAAGTAGCCAAGAAAGTGGTGAAGAAGAAGGGAAAGCGTCGCGGGTGAGCGGACCCGATCTCGAGAGGCTGGCCGAGCTGGTCGAAGGGTCCAACCGCATCGTCGTCTTCACGGGAGCCGGCGTCAGCACCGAGTCCGGCATCCCTGACTTCCGCAGCCCGGGAGGAATCTGGGATCGGTTCGATCCCACCGAGTTCACCTTCCAGAACTTCATGGCGAGCGAGAGAGGCCGCCGCCGTTACTGGGAGCTGGGGCGCACCACTTTCCCGGTGATCCGCCGGGCCGAGCCCAACCCCGCGCACCACGCGTTGGTGACCCTGTGGCGGCTCGGGAAGCTCGACTGCGTGATCACCCAGAACATCGACAACCTTCACCAGCGGGCCGGCCTGCCCGCCGACCGGGTGATCGAGCTGCACGGCAACGCGACCCGGGCCCGGTGTCTCAGCTGCGAGCGGCCGTACGACCGGGAGCGCGTGCAGGACTGGCTGGACGCCGGGGTGGCGGTGCCGCTCTGCGATGCGCCCTGCGGCGGCATCATCAAACCCCGCACGATCATGTTCGGCGAGGCCATGCCCCGCCGCGAGATGGAAGAGGCGGAGCGGCGCGCGCGGGCCGCCGACCTCTTCGTGGTCGTGGGCTCGTCCCTGGTCGTCTACCCCGCCGCCTACATGCCGCTCCACGCCAAGCACGCGGGCGCCACCCTGGCGATCGTGAACCTGACCGACACGCCCCACGACGGCCAGGCCGACCTCGTGATCCGCGGCAGCGCGGCCGCCGTCCTCGCCACGGTGACCGACCGCCTGCAGCCGCGGTCGGCGGCGCGCTGACCATGAGCGCCGCGCTCGTCGAGCATCTGCTCAAGGGACGGCTCGGCCGGGCCGCGGTGAGTCCGGTGGGCGAGCTCGCGCCGGACCTGACCCTCGAGCAGGCCTACGCGCTGCAGCGGCAGCTCGAGCAGGCGCTGGTCGGCCGCGGGGAGCGCGTGGTGGGCTACAAGGTGGGCTTCACCACCGCCGCGCTGCAGGAGCGTCACGGCGTGACCGAGCCGGTGCTCGGCTTCATGCTCGCCTCCGGCGTCTTCGCCAGCGGCGACGCGGTGCCGCTCGCGCGCTTCGTCGCGATCGGGGTCGAGGTCGAGATCGCGTTCCTGCTCAAGGCGGATCTGGCCGGTCCCGGCGTCACGCCCGCGTCGGCCCTGCTCGCGGTGGAGGGTGCGATGCCCTCCTTCGAGCTGATCGATTTCCGGCTCAGCGGCACCCCGCGGGGGATCGACGTCGTCGCCGACGGGGTCTACACCAACGCCATCGTGCTCGGCCGGCCGCTCACCCCGGTGACCGGGATCGACCTGGCGCTGGAAGGCGTGGTCTTCGAGCAGGACGGCCAGATCGTCGCCACCCAGACCGCGGCCGAGGTGCTGGGCAATCCCCTCGTCTCGCTCGCGTGGGCCGCGAACGCGCTCGGCCGGATGGGCCGCGGTCTCCGCGCGGGCGAGATCGTGCTCACCGGCTCGATCTCGAAGGTGCTGCGTCCCACGCCGGGCCAGTCGGTACGAGCCTCGTTCACGCGGCTGGGGTCGGTGGGCTGTCGTTTCGCGTGAGCCGGCCTCCGGCGCGGGTCGAGCGGCGACTGGGGGAGTGCGAGGGCCATTTCTGGGCCCGCGCATATGGAGAGATGCTCCGGTAGTATGCCCTCCCAACCATTGGACCTGGAAAGCCTGCGCCGACTGCTGGATGCGGGGTTGAGCCGGCGGCCGCGGGTGGCGCTGGACCGGAGCGATCTGGTCTCCGCGGCGGTGCTGGTGCCGGTGACGGATCACGACGGGCCGCACGTGCTCTTCACCAAGAAGACGTCCGGCGTGCCGCATCACAAGGGCCAGTTCTCGTTCCCGGGCGGGATCGTCGAGCAGCGCGACGGCTCGCGGGTGGAGACCGCGCTGCGCGAGGCGTGGGAGGAGATCCGCCTGCCCGCCGAGGCGGTCGAGGTGCTCGGACTGCTGGACGACACGGAGACGCGCGCGACCAACTTCATCATCACCCCGGTGGTCGGCATCGTGCGGGACCAGGTGGATTTCGCGCCGGACGGGCGGGAGATCGAGCGCGTGATCGAGGTGCCGCTGACCAAGCTGCGAGACCCGTCCATCCTCCACACCGAGATCTGGGAGCGCAACGGCGAGCCGCACCCGGTGCTGTTCTACCAGGTCTCGGCGGACGACGTGGTCTGGGGCGCGACCGCGCGCATCCTGAGCCAGTTCCTCGAGCTCCTGGACGAGCCGCCCGCGCGGTGAGCGAGCCGGTGCCGCCGGTGCCCGTCCTGCAGGTGGAGATCGCCGAGGGCGTGGCCCGGGTCACGCTCAACCGGCCCGAGGTGCGGAACGCGCTCAACGCGGCCCTGCTCGACGAGCTGGAGTCGGCCCTGCGCCGGCTCGAGGATGATCCCGCCGCGCGGGTGATCGTCCTGCGTGGGGCGGGGGATCGGGCGTTCTGCGCGGGCGCCGATCTCAAGCACGTGGGTGACCGCGGCACCACGCTGCAGGCGCGCGAGTCCTTCGGCGGCCTCGCGCGCATCCTGGAGGCCATGGCGCGGATGCGCACGCCGGTCATCGCCCGCGTCCACGGGTACGCCCTGGCGGGCGGCTGCGGGCTCGCCGCGGGCTCGGATATCGTGATCGCGGCGGACGACGCGGTCTTCGGCTTGCCCGAGATCAAGGTCGGCCTGCTTCCCCTGATCGTGATGGCCCCGATCCTGCGCGCGGTCGGCCGCAAGCGCGGGATGCTCATGATCCTGAGCGGCGCCCCGGTCTCCGCGCGGGAGGCGCTCGAGATGGGTCTGGTGAGCCGGGTCGTCCCGCGCGCGGAGCTGGACGCGGAGGTCGACGCGCTGGCCCGGACCCTCGCGGGCTATTCGCCGACCGCGCTCGGGCTGGCCAAGGAGGCCGCGGCGACCGCGCCCGACATGGAGTACGGCGCGGCCCTCCGCTATCTGCGGGAGCTCATCACGCTGGTGGCGCTGTCCGACGACGCCCGCGAAGGGATCGCCGCCTTCTTCGACAAGCGTCCGCCCCGCTTCACCGGGCGCTAGCCGTGGCGTCGCGGCCGGACCCCGGCCTCTGCGCCACCTGCGCGGAAGGGCGTCGCGTGGAGTCGGCGCGCGGGTCGGAGTTCTGGCTCTGCGCGCGCGCCGCCCGCGACCCGGCGTTTGCGAAGTATCCGCGTCTCCCCGTGCTACGCTGTCCGGGATATCAGCCCGGGTCCCCGGAGGTCTCAGCGTGATCAAGATCATGTGGGCGGCCGTGGTGGGCGGTGCCGGTCTCCTCGTCGGGCTCTCCGCCGGGCCCGCCTGTTCCCAGCCGAAGGAGCTGCCCGCTCAGGTCGTCACCCTCGGCGGGCCCGCCGAGATGCACAAGAAGGGCGCCGCCGCGTGGACTTCCACTACGCTCCGCGATCAGCTGGGCGAGGGCGACAGCGTGCGCACCCAGGTGGGCGGCCGGGTCACGCTGAAGACGGCCAGCGGGCAGGCGCTGCGTCTCGGCTCGCGCTCCCAGCTCGCCCTCCTTCCCGCGGAAGGAGAGGAAGGTCCCACCCGGGTCCGTCTGGACAATGGCTGGCTCTGGATCGCGGTGTCTCCCAATAGCCCGATGCCCACACAGGTCGAGGTGCGCGCCGGTCCGGGAGCCGTGACGGTGCGCGGCGCGGGCGTGGGGCTCCGCCGCGGGGCGGACGGCGCGGTGCTCGTACAGGTGCACCACGGGACCGCGGTGTGCGCGGGACCGAATCGGCAGTGGGAGCGCACCCTGACGGGACCGCAGGAGCTGCTGATTCCCGCGTCCGGGACCCCCGGCGCGCCGGTGGCGCTGACCGTCGACAAGCTCGAGGTCACCTGGGTGAAGTGGAACGCGGACCAGGACCTCGCGGGCGGATACGGAGGCGCGAAGCCCGCGCCGTGAGCCTCGACGCCCTCGTCGTCGGTACCGCGCTGCCGGAGTACCGCGTCAGCGCCACCCCGACCCACGACGCCTGGGAGAACAAGATCCACGAGGACGGGCTGGCCCGCGCCTTCGGGTTCCGCGGCGGCCTCGTCCCCGGCGTGACCGTCTATTCGTGGATGACGCATCCGGTGGTGGCGGCGCTCGGCGGGGCCTGGCTCGATCACGGCACGTTCTCGGTGCGCTTCGCCAAGCCGGTCTACTTCGGCGAGACGGTGACGGTGCGGGCCAGCGTCGCGGCCCACTCCAAGGAGGACGTCACCATCCAGACCCGCGTGGTGAACGACCAGGACGAGGTCTGCGCGACCGCGACCATGGGCCTGCCCCTGGGCCCACTCCTGCCCCTGCCGGACGTGGCCGCGTACCCGGCCGCCTCGCTGCCCGCGGAGCGTCCCCTCGCGAGCCGCGCCAACCTCGAGGAGCGCACGGTGCTGGGGACCCCACAGCTCATCCTCGAGCGCGCGGTGGCGGACGCGTTCCTGGAGAAGGTGAGCGAGAAGCTTTCGATGTACCGCGACCGCGACGCGCCGGCCCATCCGGGGATCTACCTCGAGCAGGCCAACCGCGCGCTGGACCGGAACGTGCGGGTCAGCCCGTGGATCCACGTGGAGAGCCACGGCCAGCATCTGAGCGTGCCCCGGGTGCGCGAGCGGCTCGAGACGCGCGCGCGGGTCAAGAATCTGTTCCAGGGCAAGGGGCACGAGTTCGTGGAGCTGGACCTGCTCCTCCTGGCCGAGGGCGCCCGCGTGGTGGCCTCGATCCGGCACGTGGCGATCTATCAGCTCCGCCCGTCGGCCCCGACATCGGGGTGATCGGTTGACCAAGATCCTGGTGGTGGACGACGAGGCCGAGATCCGCTCCCTCCTCGGCGCGGTCCTGCAGTCCAAGGGATTCGAGGTCGTCACCGCGGGGGACGGCGCGGCGGCGCTGGAGCAGGTGCAGCGCGAGCATCCGAGCGTGATCCTGATGGATCTCAGCATGCCGCGCATGAGCGGCATGGACGCGCTGCCCGAGATCAAGCGGCTGGACCCCGAGGTGCCGGTCATCATCTGCACCGCGCACACCGACCTGGCCACCGCGGTGCGGGCCATGAAGCTCGGCGCCTACGACTACCTCACCAAGCCGTTCGACGTGGAGCTGCTCGCCCTCACCCTGCAGCGCGCGGTGGAGCGGAACCAGCTCCGGTCGCGCATCGACGAGCTGAAGCGCCAGGGGCAGGGCGGGGGGCTCGCCGAGCGGATGGGCGGCAGTCCCGCGATCGCCCAGGTGATCCAGCAGGTGGGCCAGGTCGCCGAGTCCAACTTCACGGTGCTGGTGCAGGGCGAGACCGGAACCGGCAAGGAGCTGGTGGCGCGCGCCATTCACCAGCAGAGCCCGCGGCGGCAGGCTCCGTTCGTGGCGGTGGATTGCGGGGCGATCCCGGAGACGCTGGTGGAGTCCGAGCTCTTCGGCCACGAGCGGGGGGCGTTCACCGGGGCCCAGAGCAAGCGGGAGGGCCACTTCCAGCTCGCGAAGGGCGGGACCCTGTTCCTCGACGAGATCGGCAATATCCCGGTGGCGACGCAGGCCAAGCTGCTCCGGGCGCTGGAGCAGCGCGAGGTCCAACCGCTCGGCAGCGCCCGGGTCGTGCCGGTGGACGTGCGGATCATCGCGGCCACGAACGCGGCGCTCGAGGAGGGCGTGAAGGCCGGACGCTTCCGCGCCGATCTCTTCTATCGCCTCGGCGAGTTCACGATCACCCTGCCCCCGCTGCGCAGCCGGCGGGAGGACATCGCCCATCTCTCCCAGCGCTTTCTCGACGAGGTGAGCATGGAGCTGCGGCGGCCGGTGCGCCGGATCGCGGACGAGGCCATGCAGGCACTGCTCCGCCACGACTGGCCCGGCAACGTGCGCGAGCTGAAGAACGTGGTCCGCAAGGCCGCCCTGGTGGCGACCGAGGAGGTCACCGCGGAGCACCTCCCCGCGTTGACCGCGGGCGCGCCGGAGGGCGCGCCGGCCGTCCCCGAGCACGCGGTGGGCGACCTCTCGCTGCGCGAGGTCGCGGAGCTGGCCGCGGTGCAGGCCGAACGTGACCTGATCCAGCACGCCCTCCAGGCGACCAGGGGCAACAAGAGCCAGGCGGCCCGGCTCCTGCTCACCGACTACACGACGCTTCACGCCAAGATGAAGCGCTACTCGATCTCCGCCCGGGACTTCATGCCGCGCTGATCAGGCTCTGGCAGCCCCGCTATAGCCGCCCCGCCATAGTTCTGGACCTTCCGTGATACCCGGGCTCTCCGGGGGCCGCCGCTAGGTCGCCCGGCCGCTGATCCAAGTAGCAGGAAAGACAGGCAGGGACCGCCCCTCCGCCTGCTCCCTCCGCGTGGCACCACCCTTGCCGTACGACCAGGCAGGCGGTCGCATCAGTGACCTCCGGAGGAGAGCACACATGAGCACGGTCGAAGACGTATTGCCCTGGATCTCGAGCCTGGATATGGAGCCCCTCTCGCGGGTCTCGTTGACCCGCGGTCTCGCCGGCCGACCGCCAAGCCAGCCGCCCGCCCGCACGGTAGCGGCCCGCCTGCGGGTCGGCACCAGCTCGCTCCGCCAGATCGTCGGCGGCGCGGTGGCCGACGCCGAGGGCGAAGCGATCCGGCGCGCGCTCGCCGCTACCGTCGGCAACAAGAGCCAGGCCGCGCGCCTGCTCCGGACCAACTACACCACGCTCCACGCGAAGATGAAGCGGTACGGCATCTCCGCCGCGGAGTTCCAGGGCTAGAGCCGAACCGCCATGCTCTCCCTCAGCCCCGGCGCCACCGTCCCGCTCCTGCTCCTCATGGGAGTGGTCTTGTCGGTCGCCGTGCACCAGGTTTTCCTGTGGCTCGGCCGCGGGCGCGACGCCCTCCATCCCTGGGTGGTCGCGTGGTGTGCGACTAGCCTGCTGCTCCTGGTGAGCCACTGTCTGCAGACCGCGGAGACCCGCGAGTGGGCCGGGCTGGGGGCCCGCCTCGCCTGGATGAGCTCCCTACTCCTGATCGCGGTGATGATCGGGCTCAGCCACGCGCTGGCGGGTCGGCCGCTGTCCCGGCCGGTGGCGGCCGGTATCATGGGGGCCAACCTCGCGTTGCTCGTGATCGTCTGGTTCGGGAGCAACGTCGTCAAGACGCAGATCTACCTGCGGACCGATCGGCTGGGCGGCCGCTACTGGGCCCAGGAGCCCGGCCCGCTCATGACCGCGCTGGTGCCGGTTCTCTTCGTGGTCTTCGCCTACTGCGTGACCACGGTGTGGCGCTCACGCATCCTCGCGGTCGGGGAGCGTCGCGCGGTCCTGGCCGGCTTCACGGTTTACCTGATCTTGTCGGTCAACGACATCCTGCACGCCGCGCGCGTGATCCAGAGCGTGCGCCTGTTCGACTACGCGTTCGTCGCGGTGGTGGTGGGACTGCACTACCTCCTGGTCGCGCGCTTCAACCGGTTCTCCGCCGACCTCGAGGGGGCGGTCACGGAGCAGACGCGGGAGCTGCAGGCGCGGGCGGCGGCCCTCGCCGCGCTCCTGCGGGCCGAGCGGGCGGTCATCACCGAGACGGATCTCGAGCCCATGCTCGAGCAGATCGTGACCGAGGCGGCCCGGATCGCGGGGACCCGGTACGTGAAGGTGCTCCTGCTGGACGATGAGCGCCAGGTCCTGCGGGTCGCCGCGGTGGCCGGGGGCGTGGTGCGGGTGGGCGTCGAGCTGCCGCTCCACGGCAGCTTCTCCGGGACGGTGGCGCGCACCGGCGAGGTCCTCTTCTCGCTGGACAGCCCGAATGACCCGGGCAACTTCTTCGCGGCCCAGGATCGGGCCGCCGGCATCGTGACGTACCTGGGCTTGCCCATCAAGGCGCGGGGCCGGGTGCTCGGGGTGCTCACCCTGAACACGGAGACGGCGCGGCAGTACGACGCGGACGAGATCGCCTACCTCGCCTCGTTCGCGGACCGGGCCGCACTCGCGCTCGAGCACGTGCGCCTGCGCGACGATCTCGAGGAGCGGCTCTACCGCACCGATACGCTCACGGCCCTGAACCGGCTCATCTCGAGCTCGCTGGACCTCGACCGCATCCTCGACCAGATCGCGCGCGCCGCGACCCGCCTGATGAACGCGGATCTCGTGATCGTCTTCACCGTGAACGAAGCGCGCCAGGTGCTCGAGGTGCGCTCGATCGCGCCGAGCGGGCAGTGGTCCGACTACCCGGCCCGGGCGATCGGCCTCGACGAGGGTGTCGCGGGCGCGGCCCTGCGCAGCCGGCGGACCATCCACGTGCCCGACCTGGACGCCGACCCGCGGACCCGCGCGGCCTCCTGGTTCCGTGAGCACGGTCTCCGGAGCGCGATCGCGGTGCCGATCCTCCTCGGGGATACCGCGATCGGCGTCCTCGGCATCGCGTCGAAGACCGCCTTCGCGGGCCGACCGGAGGATGACACCCTGCTGCAGAGCTTCGTGGACCAGGCGGCGATCGCCATCTCGCACGCGCACCTGTACGCGGCGGGCCAGGCCCGCATCCAGCGCCTGCACACCGTCACGCGGCTGAACCGGATCGTCTCGAGCAGCCTCGACCTCGATCACGTGCTCCACGAGATCACGGTGGCGGCGGCCCAGCTCGCCGGAACCGCGGCGGCGTGCTTCTGGGTCGTCGGCCAGGAGACCCGGACGCTGCGGCTGGTCGCGTTCTCCGACCGCACGATGGAGGCGGACTGGCCGGTGCCGAGCCTGCCCTTTGACGTGGGCGTGCTCGGCTGGGTGGCCCGCTACGGTCGCGTCGTCAACGTGCCCGACGTGTTCAGCGACGGGCGATTCGTGGCGCTCGACTGGTGGCGGAGCCACGGGCTCAAGAGCTTCTTCGGGCTTCCCGTCATGCTGGACGGGGTCCTCCTCGGCATTCTCGCCCTCAACGGGCGCGAGCCGTTCCGCTTCGACGCGGACGACGAGCGGCTCCTGGATTCCTTCGTGGACCAGGCCGCGGTCGCCATCCGCAACGCGTCACTGTTCGAGGCCGAGGGCGCCGCGCGCCGGGCCGCCGAGCAGGCCCTCGCGGAGGTGAAGGCGCTGCGGGGCCTCTTGCCGATCTGCTCCTACTGCAAGAAGGTCCGCAACGACGGGAACTACTGGGAGCAGATCGAGACCTACGTCAGCGAGCACTCGGATGCGCAGTTCAGCCACGGCATCTGTCCGGACTGTCGCGATGGGGTCGTGAAGGACCAGCTCGAGAGCTGGCGCGGGCGCCTGTGAGTGGGACCGATCGGCCGCTGCGGCTCGTCTCTCCCGCCGGGCCGGCGCCCGGGGCGCCGGACGTGATGACCCCCGCCGCCTGGACCGGGGGGCCCGGCCGGCTCCTGCTCGACGCGCTGCCCTCGATGGCGGTCATCGTGGACCACCGCGGGGACATCGTGGCCGCCAACGAGGCCTGGCGGCGCTTCGGCCGCGAGAACGGCGCGGGGCCCGCGGTGGCGGAGGGCGTCGGGCAGAACTACTTCGCGATCTGCCGCGACGCGGCGCTCGTCGGGTGCCCGGCCGGCCCGCGGGCCGCCGCGGGCATCACCCGCGTGCTGCGGCGCGAGCTGCCGATCTTCACCCTCGACTACGCCTGTCACGGGGAGGAGGCGCAGCGCTGGTTCATGCTGACGGTGACGCCGCTCGAGAGCGGCGCGGTGATCGCCCACACCGACATCACCGCCCGCCGGCGCACCGAGATGTCGGCGGCCGCCCTCATCGAGACCGGTCGCGAGCTGGCCGGCGGTCTCGAACCCGCGGAGGTGGCGCGGCAGATCGCGTCCTCCGTCGTGCGGGTGTTCGGGGCCCAGCACGCCACCCTCTACCGGCTCGAGCGGGACGCGGGGCGCCTCGTCTGCATCGCGGCGGCGGGAGCCGGGGACCCCGCGGACTGGTGCGGGCAGACCGTTCTCCTCGGCGAGGACGCGGTCGGCCGCGCGGTGGCGGAGGAGCGCAGCGTGTGGACCCCCGACGTGCTCACCGACCTCAAGATCAGCCTGCCCGCGTGGGCGGAGGACCGGATCCGGGCCGCCGGCTTCCGCTCGGTGCTCGCGGTGCCGTTGAAGGCGGGCGACCGGGTCATCGGCGTGCTGAGCCTGGGCGACGTGGCGGGCCGGACCTACACCGAGGACGAGCTGGCCCTGCTCGCCGCCTTCGTGGGGCAGGGGGCGGTGGCGCTCGAGAACTCGGCGCTCTACCGCGAGATCCGCGACGCGCGCGATTTTCTCCAGTCCATCACCGAGAACTCGCCGGACGCGATCATCACCACCGACCGGGAGGGCCGCGTCACCTACTTCAGCCGGGGCGCCGAGACGATGTTCGGGTACCGGGCGGAGGAGATGATCGGGACGTCGGTCGTGGAGCTCTACCCGGGCGGCCGGGAGGAGGCCCGGAGCGTCAAGCGGCGGGTGGAGCAGGATGGCCTGCTGCGCAACTACGAGAGCGCGTTCCTCGCCAAGGACGGCCGGCGCGTGGAGATCAGCGCGTCGATCTCGGTGCTGCGCGACACGAGCGGGGCCGCGGTCGGCACGCTCGGCCTGCTCAAGGACATCGCGGAGCGGCGGCAGCTCGAGGAGCAGCTCCGCCAGTCCCAGAAGATGGACGCGGTCGGGCGGCTCGCGGGCGGCATCGCGCACGACTTCAACAACCTGCTGACCGTCATCGCGGGGCGCGCCCAGATGATCCTGGCGCGCCTCCGGCCGGAGGAGCCGATCCACCGCGACGCCACCCTCGTGCGCACCACCGCCGACCGGGCCGCCGCGCTCACCCAGCAGCTCCTCGCCTTCAGCCGCAAGCAGGTGCTGCAGCCCCAGGTCCTCGACCTGAACGCGGTGATGACCGCCATGGAGCCGATGCTGAGCCGCCTCATCGGCGAGGACATCGAGCTGGCGGTCGTGCCCACGAAGGGCCTCGACCGCGTGAAGGCGGACCCCGGCCAGATCGAGCAGGTCATCGTCAACCTGGTGGTCAACTCGCGCGACGCGATGCCCCAGGGCGGGCGACTCACCATCGAGACCGCGAACGTGGAGCTGGACGAGGCCTACGCGCGGCGGCACGTCGCGGTGCCGGCGGGGCAGTACGTGATGCTGGCGGTCAGCGACAACGGCGCGGGCATGGACGAGGCGACGTGCTCGCGGGTGTTCGAGCCGTTCTTCACCACCAAGGAGCAGGGGAAGGGCACCGGGCTCGGGCTGGCCACCGTCTACGGCATCGTGAAGCAGAGCGGCGGCGACATCCGCCTCTACAGCGAGGTCGGCGCCGGGACCACCTTCAAGATCTACCTGCCGCGGGTCGCCGAGCTGGTCGCCCCGGCCGACCCGGCCGCGTCCGCGGTCATCCCGGTGCCGCGGGGCGACGAGACCGTGTTGCTGGTGGAGGACGAGCCGGAGGTACGCGATCTCGCGCGGGAGATCCTGGAGGGTGGGGGCTACACCGTGCTCCAGGCGTGCGACGCGCAGGAGGCGGTGTTCCTGGCCGAGCGCCACTCCGGGCCGATCCACCTGCTCCTCACCGACGTCATCATGCCCCGCCAGAGCGGGCGCGCCCTCGTGGAGCGGCTGCGGCCGCTGCGCCCGGAGATGCAGGTGCTGTACATGTCGGGCTACACCAACGAGGCCATCGTGCGGCACGGCGTGCTGGATCCGGACACCCTCTTCATCCAGAAGCCGTTCAGCCCCGCCGGCCTCGGACACAAGGTCCGGGCCGCGATCGACGGCGCGTCCCGCTAGACCGGGCTCAGGGCCACCACAGGTAGAGGAAGCGGGGCCCGCCGCCGCCGAGCGCGGCCGCGAACTGGGCCAGCGTGCTCTCCGCGGTGGCGGGGGCCGGGGTCAGCGAGTAGATGTTGGCGCGGTACTCCTTCGGGCGGTGGTACATGATGACCTTCGCGTCGTCGAGCCCGGCCCGCTCCTTCGCGAGCGCCACCACGTCCTCGAGGTAGCCGATGCGATCCACCAGTCCCAGCCGGAGCGCCTGGTCGGCGGTGTAGACGCGGCCGTCGGCGAGCCCGCGCACCCGATCCTCCGGCATCCGGCGCGATTGCACGATCAGGCCCACGAAGCGCCCGTACATCTCGTCGATGATGCCCTGGAACACCGCGCGCTCCGGCTCGGTGAGGGAGCGGAAGGGCGAGCCCGCGTCCTTCATCGGTCCCGACTTGATCGCGAGCGGCGCCACCCCGATCTTCTCGAGCAGGCCCTGCGCGTTGACCGTGATCATCACCACCCCGATGCTCCCGGTGATGGTGGTCGGGTTCACCACGATGGTGTCGGCGGCCAGCGCCGCGTAGTAGCCGCCGGACGCGCCCACGTCCATGATGACCGCGATCACCGGCACCTTCTTGCGCGTCTTGAAGGCCTGCAGCTCGTGGTAGAGGATGTCGGAGGCGGTGATGGTGCCGCCGGGGCTGTTGATCCGCACGACGAGCGCCTTCACGCGCTCGTCCTCCTCCGCCTTCCGCAGCTCCTCGCGGACCCGGGCCAGGAGCGGGACCCGCGGCGGGGGCGACCCGATCGAGAAGCTCGGCACGTCCTCGGAGAGAACGCCGGAGAGGTCCAGGAGCAGGATCTTGCTCGAGCCCTTGCCCTCCACCGTCTCTTCCTGGAGCGGGCGGATCTTGGGCTGGAAATCGAGCGTGACGAGGGAGCAGCCGGACAGCGAGACCAGGCTGGCGAGCGCGAGCGCGACGAGTTGGCGCATGCCTGCAGTATACGGCCGCGCCGGTCGCAACGAGGCGAAGCTCAGCGGCGGTGATACTCCGGGCAGACCCGCTCGGCCATGCGCGCGAGCTGGTCGAGCATCCGATCCGGCGGGCACAGCGGGCGCAGGATGAACTTCGACGCGCCCGCCTTCACGTACTCCTCGACGCGGTCCAGCAGGCGGTCCACCGGTCCGAAGGCGGTGCACTGCCGCATGGTCGCCTCGTCCACGCGCCCGCGCGGGATGTAGGGCTGAGCCATCGCGAGCGCGGCGTCCTCGGTCTCCGCGATCGCGAAGTTGATCAGGGTGCCGAAGTGATCCTCCGGCACCTGGCGGCCCGCCGCCGCCGCGAGCTCCTGCACCTTCTGGACGCCCGCGCGGAGCTCCTCGGGGGTGATGAAGGAGGGCATCCAGCCGTCGCCGAGCCGCGCGGTGCGGCGCATGGCCGCCTCACTCTTCCCGCCGATCCAGATGGGCGGGGGCGTCTGCCACGGCTTCGGGAGCACCGAGATGCGGTCGAGCTTGTAGAACTGGCCCTGGAACGTGACCTCGTCCTGGGTCCACAGCAGGCGCAGCACCTGGATGGCCTCGTCGGTGCGGCGGCCGCGCTCCGCGAACGACACGCCGGAGGCCTCGAACTCGCGCGGCAGCTCCACGCCCACGCCGACCGCGGGGAAGAGGCGGCCCTGCGACAGCCAGTCCACCGTGGCCATCTCCTTGGCCGCCACGACCGGAGTGCGGTAGGGCAGGACGATCACGCTCGGCCCGAACTTGAGCCGCGTCGTGCGGGCCGCGATGGCGGCGAGCGTCGTCATCACCTCGGGAACGGGGACCGGCGACGAGAGCCGATCGGAGAGCCAGATCGAGTCCACGTCGCTCCGCTCGAGCTGATCGCAGAGCGTCCACAGGAAGGTCGCGCCCTCGCGGCCGGCCGGCCACGGGCCCGGCATGATGCCGATCCGGTACTTGATCGCCATGCAGCGGCATCGTACGCGCCGGTCCCCGGGCTCGTCAAGGCACGCGCCCGGCGAAGTTGACAGAGAGGCCCCCGACGCGTCAGGGTCAATGCATGAGCGGTCACGATCGGCGGGCGTTTCCGAGAGCGACGGCGGCCTGGGCGGCCACGGTGGAGTCGGCCGAGGGCCGGGTGGTGTCGGGTGAGGTGGTCAACTTGAGCCTGTCGGGCATGAAGGTGCGCACCGACAGCGAGGCGGTGGTCGGCAACATCGTGACGGTGCGGGTGACGCTCCCGGGCGCGGCCGGCCGGATGGAGATGGTGGGCACGGTGGTGCGGCGCGACCGCGAGAGCATCGGGGTCGCGTTCCTCAAGAAGTCGGACTCGCCGGCCGGCCGCCTCACGTCGTTCGTCTCCCGCGGGGACACTCGCCGGCGCTTCCCCCGGGTGCTGGTCTCGCTGCCGATCCGCGTCGAGGGCGGCTCCGAGGGCACCGCCCTGGGGCACACCGTGGACCTGAGCGCGTCCGGCGGGCGCGTGACCACCGACACCCCGCTGGTGGAGGGCGACGTGGTGGTGCTGGAGTTGCCGGAGCGCTCCGGGCTCGAGCGCCTCCGCCTGCCCGCGCTCGTCTGGGAGTCGTACGGAGACGGCGCGGTGCTCGTGTTCGCGAACGTGGGGGCGAAGGAGTTCACGCGGCTGCAGGAGTATCTCGCGAGCTGCCAGCCGCGCGGGTCGCGGCCAAGTTCCGTTTGACAGCCCCGGGAGCGCCGCATAGAATGAACGGCGGTTCACCTCCGGTCATGCGCGATCCTGACAAGCCCCAGCAGATCATCGAGGCCGCCGTTCGGGTCTTCGCGCGCAAGGGCTACTTCAACTCGCGGGTCTCCGACGTCGCGCGCGAGGCCGGGATCGCGGCCGGCACCATCTATCTCTACTTCAAGACCAAGGAAGACATCCTCATCACGCTCTTCCGCGAGAAGATGGCGGTCTTCGTCTCGTCGATGCGTCGCGCGATCGCCGACGACCCCGACGCGATGGCCAAGGTGCGGCGGCTGGTCCATCTGCACTTCGAGATGCTGGAGGGCGACCCGGACCTCGCGGAGGTCGTGCAGGTCGAGCTGCGCCAGGGCCAGAAGTTCTTCCGCGGGGCCTCCAGCCAGGAGATCGCCGCCTACTTCGCGCTGATCGGCTCGGTCCTGGAGGAGGGGGTCGGTCAGGGGCACTTCAAGTCCGACCTGCCCGTCAAGGTCGCCACCAAGATGCTGTTCGGCGCCATGGACCAGATGGCCACGTCCTGGGTGCTGGGCAAGCGCGGCTACCGGCTCGTCGACACCGCGCCCGCGGTCGCGGACCTGTTCCTGCAGGGCGTCGCGGCCCGCCGCTAGTCCCCGCCGAGAGGAGATCCGTCCGATGGCGTACGAGACCATGATCCTGAGCCGCGAGGAGCGCGTCGCGATCATCACCCTCAACCGGCCCCCCGCCAACGCGATCAGCGAGGCGCTCATGCGCGAGCTGAACGCGGCCCTGTCGGAGCTGGAAGGCGACGACGGCGTGCGCGCGGTGATCATCACCGGGGCGGGCGACAAGATCTTCTGCGCGGGGGCGGATCTGGGCTCGGCCTTCCAGGGCGCGGACGTCGGCGCGTTCATCCGCTTCGGCAACAGCGTGGTCCGCCGCATCGAGCGGTTTCCCAAGCCGGTCGTCGCGGCGATCAACGGGCACGCGCTCGGCGGCGGTTGCGAGATCGCGATGGGCTGCCACATCCGCATCCTGAAGGAGACCGCGCGGATGGGGCAGACCGAGTCCAATCTCGGCATCACCCCCGGCTTCGGCGGCACCCAGCGCTACCCGCGGCTGATGGGGCGAGGCCTCGCGCTCGAGCACCTGATCCTCGGCACCCAGGTCTCGGCCCAGGAGTGCTACCGCACCGGGCTGGTGAATCGCCTGTCGAAGGAAGGCGAGACCCTCAACGATGCGAAGGCGATGGCCCGCGAGCTGGCCAAGCGGCCGCCCATCGCGACCCGGCTCATCATCGAAGCGGTGGACGACGGCATCCATGCGTCGATGGACACCGCGATCGAGATCGAAGTGCGCGCGTTCCTCCAGACGCTCAAGACCGAGGACGCGGCCGAAGGCATCCAGGCCTTCTTCCAGAAGCGCCCCGCCGACTTCAAGGGCCGCTAGCGCGTGGATCTCGGCATCGCGGGCAAGACCGCCCTCGTCACCGGGGGCGCGCGGAGCCTGGGCAAGCAGGACTGTCTGGCCCTCGCCGCGGAGGGCTGCCGGGTCATCGTGCTCGACCTCAACGGGGAGGGCGCGGCGGAGACCGCGAAGGAGATCACGGAAGCGGGCGGCTCCGCGCGCGGCTACGCCGCGGACATCACCGAGCGGGCCGCGCTGGCCGAGGTCCTGCGCCGCGCCGAGAGCGAGGTGGGCCCGATCGACATCTGCGTGAACAACGCGGGATGGATCTATACGATGGGCCAGCTCAAGGACACCGCGGACGACGACTGGGATCTCAACCTGCGCATCAATCTCACCGGCACCTTCAACGTGACCAAGGCGGTGTTCCCCGGGATGCGCGAGCGGCGGTGGGGCCGCGTGATCTGCATGGCCTCGATCGCGGGCCTGATGGGGGGCTTCGGCCAGGCCGCCTACGCGACGAGCAAGATGGGGGTGATCGGGTTCGCCCGGTCGGTCGCGCTGGAAGGGGCGCGGTACAATGTGACGTCCAACGTGATCGCGCCCGGTATCGTGGGGCCGAACGCGAATCTGTCGCCGCTGTACGAGCGCATGGTCAAGCGGGTGGCCATGCAGCGGGAGGGGCAGCCCGAGGACATCGCCAGCGCGATCGCGTTCCTGTGCTCGGAGCGGGCGCGCT
>WNFK01202342.1_pt1 | contig 65329 bp, 58 predicted proteins | sample 5400281 | NCBI WGS metagenome assembly WNFK01 (sample SAMN13153350, study PRJNA577476) | soil metagenome | isolation source: 20 cm soil on Douglas fir-dominated hillslope | place: USA:California | collected 2013-09-17
CGGATCTGCTCGTGCACGCGCTCGGGACTGACCTGATACGGGAACTCCGTCACCACGATCTGCTGCTTGCCGGTCGATTCCTTCTCTTCCGCGATCGCGCGCGCCCGGATGACAATGCGACCGCGACCCTTCTCGTAGCACTCCTTGATGCCGTCGCGGCCGTAGATGATCGCCCCGGTCGGGAAGTCGGGGCCCTTGACGAACTTCCGGATGTCCTTGAGCGTGGCGTTGGGATGGTCCACCAGGTGCACCACCGCCTGCACAACCTCGCCCAGGTTGTGGGGCGGGATGTTGGTGGTCATGCCCACCGCGATGCCCGCCGAGCCGTTGACGAGCAGGTTGGGCAGACGGCCGGGAAGCACCGTCGGCTCCTTCAGCCGGTCGTCGAAGTTGGGCACGAACGCGACGGTGTTCTTGTCGATGTCTTCCAGCATCGTCATCGCGACGCGGGTGAGACGCGCTTCGGTATAGCGGTACGCGGCAGCCGAGTCGCCGTCCACCGACCCGAAATTCCCCTGCCCGTCCACCAGGGGGTAGCGCAGGGAGAAGTCCTGGACCATGCGCACCAGGGTGTCGTACAAGGCCACGTCACCATGGGGGTGATACTTGCCGAGCACATCGCCGACGACCGTCGCGCTCTTCTTGTACGGCCGGCCGGGAACCAGCCCCAGTTCGTGCATCGCGTAGAGGATGCGGCGATGGACGGGCTTCAGGCCGTCGCGCACGTCGGGCAGCGCGCGCGATACGATGACGCTCATCGAATAGTCGAGGAACGATTCCTTTAACTCGTCTTCGATGAGGCGCGGAAGAATGCGTTCGCGGACGTTCGGACCGGTCATGAAACTCGGGGCTCGGGGCTTGGGGATCGGGCCGCCGCGGAAGCGGCCTAAGTCAATAAAACCTAATTACTTAGGCTGGGAAAAGCAACGGAAAACAGACGCCTAAATCGTGTCTACGACGTGACTTCCACCACCACTTTTCCCAGCTGTTGCCCCTTGGCGAGTCGCTCGTAAGCCTCCCGCACGCGATCCATCGGATAGACGCGATCCACGATCGGCCGCAGCTCTCCCTTCCCTAACCGCCGCACGACTTCCCCGTACTCGGCCGCGTTGCCCATCGTTGAGCCGAGGATGCTCCAGTGATGCCAGAACAGCCGCCGGATATCGAGCCCGACTTGTGGGCCTGACGTCGCCCCGCAGGTGACGAGCCGGCCGCCGCGACACAGGCAGCGGAGCGAGTCGTCCCACGTGGCGGCGCCGACGTTCTCGACCACCACGTCGACACCGCGCTTGTTCGTCAGCGCCCGGACTTCCTGCGCGACTTTCTGCGTCTTGTGATTGAACGTGATGTCGGCACCGAGCTGCTTCGCGGTGGCGAGCTTCGCATCGTCGGACGAGGTCACGATCACGCGGGCGCCGAGCAGCTTTGCGATGCGCAGCGCGGTCAGCGACACGCCGCCGCCAATTCCCCAGATCAGTGCCGTTTCGTGGGGCTTGAGGCGCGCGCGGGTCACGACCATGCGCCACGCCGTGAGGGTCACCAGCGAGAATGCCGCCGCTTCCGCCCAGGTCAGCTCCGGAGACAGTGCCGGTATTTTGGCGACGTTGTGGGCGGGCAGGGTGACGAACTCGGCCATCGACCCCGGCAGCTGCTCGCCCAGCATCCGGTAGCTCACACAGAGGGAATGCTCGCCCGCGCGGCAGAACTCACAGGTGTAGTCGGAAAGACCTGGATTTACCATGACCTTGTCGCCCGGCCGGACGGCCGTCACCCCAGGACCGACGGACTCAATCACACCTGCCCCGTCCGCGCCCACGATGTGTGGGAAGGGCGGCGCGCTGCCCGGCAGTCCATCGGCGACAAAGAGATCGAGGTGATTCAACGCCGCCGCGCGGATCGCGACGCGTACCTCGCCCGCCTTAGGGGTGGGCGCATCGGGAACATCGCTGATGTGGAGGTGCTCAATGCCGCCGCTAGCCGTCAGAACCGCCGCACGCACCCCTAGCCCCTAGTCCCTAACCCCGAGTCCCTATCAAGGCCGGAACGTGGGCGTGGTCATCTGCTCCGTGCCCGTGGCGGGCAGGGGGATCGGGGTCGCGGAGCTGACCGGCTGGACATACACGCGATAGGTCGGGTTGCGGCGATTCTGCGGCTCGGCATTCACGACCAGGGCGACGAGATCGCCGGACGGCGAGACCGCGAACGACGCGATCGCCAAATCGGTGCCGGTGATGGCGGTGGTTGCGCCCGTCGCGAGGTCGGCGCGCATGACCTGTTGCACGGTGCGATTGTTTTCCCGCCGCTCGACCAGATAGGCCAGCGTCCCATCGCGCAGGAACCGTGGCTCCGACTCGCGTTGCTGCGGCGAACGCGTGAACTGCCGCTGATTGGAGCCATCCCGCGCCATCAGCCAGATGTCGCCGTCCTTGTTGCGGGTAGACACGTAGGCAATCGTCTGCCCATCCGGCGACACGGTGGGTGAGGAGTTGATCGAGTCGCGCGTCAGCTGCGTGAGGCCAGTGCCGTCCAGGTTCACGGTCCAGATCTGCTGCTTGCCGGCAGTCCGCGCGGAGTGGAACACCAGCGCTTGCCCGTCAGGCGTGAACGCGGGCCGGCCGTCGGGCTGTGGCTCGTTCGTGACACGCGTCGCGCCCGTTCCGTCCGCATTCATCACATAGATCTCGGCATTGCCGTCGCGGAGCGAGACAAAGGCGATGCGCGAGGCGTCGGGGGAAAACGCCGGATCGCTGGCCGATGTCGTATCGGGCGTGAGCTTGGTGAGCTGCGCCAGGTTGGACCGCTCGACGGCATACAGCTGGAACTTGCCGGGCGTGTTCGGGAAGCCGCGCGAGCTCGCGACGACGATTTCGCCAACGACGTAAATGTCGGCCGTTGCGGTCTTTCCACCGGGGGCGGTGGCGGTGACCTTCGCATGCCCGTAGCCGGCGCCTGTGACGGTCCCGTCCTCACCGACGGCGGCGATCTGCGCGTTGTCGCTGCTCCAGGTGAGATTGGACGCGGGTCCGAGCACCTTCCCCTGATCGTCGGCGTAATTGGCGCGCAAGGTGTGCCGCTGATTGAGGCCGATGCCCACGCGCGGCAGCGCGAACTTCACCGATCCCGCGATCACACTGACGTTCCATGTCACCACCAGCCCGCTACCCGGGCCGCGCACGGTCAGCTGCGTTTTCCCGACGGCGCGGCCGGTGAGCAGCCGCGTCTGCACGTCGAAGCTCGCGATCGTAGGGTCGGCAACGCTCCAGCGCAGCGGAGCCTCGGGAACAGGAGCGTTCTCAGCCGTCAGAGCCTGCGCGTCGAACTTTGCGGTGCCGGTGAGCGGCACCTGCACTTCGTCGGCGAGGCGCGGGACTACCGAGAGCTTCGTCACGACTTGATGGACCGAAACCTCGATGCTCTTGCTCTGCAGCAGCCCCGCGACGGTCAGAATCGCCTTGCCGGGCCCGACCGCGGTGACGACGCCGGCCAGGCTGACCCGCGCGACGCTCTGATCACTCGACGCCCACTGCAGCACGAGCGGATTCACGGTGCGGTTGTTCTGGGTCGCGACGATCACGTGGACCGTGTCGAGCTCTGCGGGCGAGAGCATCAGCGCGGTTCCTTCCCGCACACTGAACTCCGCCTGCTGGACGACGACGGGAGCGGTCGCGGTAAGACCCCCGGTACCGGTCGCCTGGATCGTGCCCTGGCCCGGCGAGAGTGCGACGACGTTGCCGCTCTGATCGACGCTCGCCACGTCCGGACGCAATGATGTCCAGGTAACAAAAACCGGGGCAGCCGGTGAGCCGTCTTCCCGCAGGGCCCGCGGCGAAACGCGCGTATTCTCTGAGGCCAGCAGATAGACCACCCCCGGCTCGAGCCGCAGCGCGACCGCCGGACCACTGCCGGGCGGTTGGCCGAGGAACGGATCGGGACCCGGCGGCGCTGCCGGCGGAGGTGCCGCGGGCGGACCGGGCGGTGGCGCGGCGGGCGGTGCCGTTGCGCCGCCAGTCACCTGGATGGCGGCTTGCCCGCGCCGGGCGCCCACGCGTGCCTCGATGATGGCCACGCCATTGGCGACGCCGGTGATGGTGCCGCTGTTGTCGACCTTGGCGACGTTGACGTTGTTCGACGACCAGATGATGCGCACGGTCGGGATCACATTGCCGATGCGATCGAAGGCGGTGGCGAGCAGACCGCTGCGCTCCCCGACGCGAATCGTCACCGTTGGAGGAGCTACCTGAACTTCGGCGACATTCTGCGCCCCCGCTGCGCCCGGCAGGAGGCAGGCGAGCGCGACGATGAGTCCGCGTCTAATCATGGCTCGCGAATGTGCGTCCGGCTAAATGCCGTTGTCAAGCCAACTTGTCACAGTCGACTGCGATTGGAGCGACCCAAAGCGCGGTAGTCCGTGTCACTTGCGAGGTCTGAATCCCGGGGTAAGCTATAGGCCACCGACGACGCCCCCGCACCTATCAGCATAGGAGAAGATCCGATGCTTGAGCAGATGGAGTTCACGGAGAGCAGTTGGCCCGGACCGGGGTTCATGGAACCGATGTTCCCCTCGGCGCCCGCGCCTGCGCCGAGCCCCGCGTCGATGCCGATGGAAGAGTCACGCCCCTCTTCCAAGCCGAAAGCGAAGAAGAAGAAGGCCGCCAAAAAGAAGGCCGCCAAGAAGAAATCGCGGCCCAAGGCCAAGAAGAAGAAACCGGCGAAGAAGAAAAAGGCCGCTAAGAAGAAACGCCGCCGCTAACCGATCTCGTTACAACACCCGCGGGAGCGTCTCGACGAGACGCTCCCGCGGCCACGTTAAGGAGACTCATGCGTTTGCTCTTCAGCGCTTTGCTTCTGACATCCTGTTCAGCACCCAAGATCCCGTTTGGGAATCCGCCGCAAGAAATCGCCGCAATGCTGCAGCGCTCCGCGTCCGACTGGAATCATGGCGACCTCGCGGGCTTCATGAGCGACTACGCCAAGGACTCGCTCACGAGCTATATGGCGGCCGGTCATGTCATGTATGGATGGCAGGCGATGTACGACCGCTATCAAGCGAACTACTTCGCGCCCGGCAAATCGCGCGACTCGCTTTCTTTTGACGAGCTGCACGTGCGAGTCCTGACACCCGATTTCGCGTACGCCACCGCCCGCTTCAAGCTGTCACGGCGCGACTCGGTCGTGGCCAGTGGGCCCTTCACGCTGGTCCTGCAGAAGCAGGGCGATCGCTGGCGGATCCTGCACGATCACACGTCGGCGGACACCAAGTGACGGTCGGTCTACTCCTTCTTCTGCTCCTCGGCGGTTGCTCCAAGCTCTTGCCACCGAAGGATCACGTCATCGCGCTCGAGGGCGCGACGCTAATCGCCGGCGCCGGCGGCCCGCCGAAACAGGACGCCCTCATCATCATCCGCAACGGTCACATCGAAGCGATTGCGCGTGTCAACGAAATCCCGGTGCCGCGGGGCGCGGAGCGCATCAGTCTCGTGGGGAAGACGGTGATCCCGGGATTGATCGATGCGCACGCGCACGTCGAACGGTGGGCGGCCGGACGCTATGTCGCCTGGGGCGTGACGACCGTGCGCGATCTGCACGGCGCGAGCGACACCGTGCTCGCGCTGCGCAACGCCTTGAACCTGGGATCGATCGTCGGGCCGCGGATGTTCAGCGCGGGCGCAATGATCGACGGCGTCCCGCCGACCTACGCCAATGCCACCGGGATCTCGACTCCCGACCAGGCGCGACGCGCCGTCGACCAGCATGCGGTCGCCGAAGTCGATTATCTCAAGGTCTACACGAAGGTGACGCCCGCATTGCTGCGGCCCCTGCTCGACGAAGCGGAGAAGCTTCACTTGCCGGTCGCCGCGCATCTGGGGAAGACCGACGCGCTGACCGCGGCACGCGCCGGCGTGGTCTCGATCGAGCACATGTCCGGCGTCGTACAGGCGGCGAGCGGCGATCCGTCGTACGCGCGCGCGCATGACAGCTTTCTCGCGGGTTGGACGGCGGAAGAAAAAGGCTGGGCGGGCATCGACTCCGGGACGCTGGCGCGCACCGCCCAGGCGCTCGCGCAGACCAAGGTGACGATCGTCCCCACCCTGGTGGTGCACGACATGCTCGCCCGCCTCGACAATCCGATTCTCCTGACACGTCCGGGCATGGAGGACGTGCCCGGGAGCGCCCAGAGCGTCCGCAGCGTGTCGAGTCTGCTGCGCCGCACGGGGTGGCGCTCGGGCGATTTCGACGCCTTCCGCCGCTCGCGCCGCCGCGAAGATCAGTTCGTGCGCGAGTACAAGCGCGCCGGTGGGCCGATTGCCGCGGGCTCCGATGCCGCGAATCAGCTGCTGATTCCCGGCTACTCACTGCATGAAGAGATGGCGCTTCTCGTGACGGCCGGTCTCACGCCGCTCGAGGCGATCACCGCGGCCACCCGCCGCGGCGCGCAGCTGCTGCGGGCCGACTCCCTCGGCATGCTGGCGCCGGGCAAAGTCGCCGACATCGTTGTGCTCAATAGCAATCCCGCCGGCAACATCCTTGCGACGCGCAACATCGCGCTGGTCATAATCCGCGGCCGCGTGATCCGGCCGGATTCCCTGAGAGCGACATGGAAATGACAAAAACGCCATCGGCCATCAGCCGTCTGTGCTTCCTCTTATTGATCAGCGCCTGCGGCACGGGCCGCTCCGCCGCGAACGACGGACCCTATGACGTGATCCTCAAGGGCGGCTGGATCGTGGACGGCAGCGGCAATCCCCGATATCGCGGCGACGTGGCGGTTCGCGGGGACCGGATTGCGGCCGCCGGGTTCCTCGGCGCAGCCGCGGCCCGCGAGACGCTGGACGTGAGCGGCCTGGTGGTCGCGCCCGGGTTCATCGACATGATGGGGCAGTCGGAGATCAACGTTCTCATCGATAACCGCGTGCTGTCGAAGATCACGCAAGGCATCACTACCGAAGTCACGGGCGAAGGCGGGTCCGTCGCGCCGCTCACCGACAAGCTGGCCGCCGCCGATTCCGACGGCATGAAGAAGTGGCACTACCGCGAAGACTGGCGCGACTTGAACGGCTATTTCGCGCAGCTCGAACGCCAGAAGTCCGCGCTCAACTTCGCGACGTTCGTGGGAGCGACGCAGGTCCGACTCGCGGTGATAGGAAACGAGAATCGCGATCCCACCGCCGCCGAGCTCGCTCACATGGTGGCGATCGTAGACACGCTCATGGAGCAGGGCGCGCTGGGCGTCTGGACGGCGCTCGAGTATGCCCCCGCCAGCTATTCCAAGACCGACGAGCTGATCGCGCTGGCTCGCGCCGCGAGCCGGCACGGCGGCATCTATGCGTCGCACATGCGTGACGAAGGCCAGCATATCGACGACGCGCTGAATGAAGTCTTCCGCATTGCCAAGGAAGCGAACATTCCGGCCGAGGTGTCGCATCTCAAGCTCTCGGGACGCCGGAGCTGGGGCCAGATGCCCCGGGTACTCGCGAAAATCGATTCGGCGCGCGCCGCGGGCCTGGACGTGACGGCCGACCAGTATCCCTATATCCGCGCGGCGACGTCGTTGGACGCGTCGATCCCCACGTGGGCAGAGAGCGGTGGCTGGGATTCGCTGCTGATCCGGCTGCGCGACCCGGTGACGCGCGCGCGGTTGCGCAGCGAAATCGTCAATCCGAGCACCGAGAGCTTCTACGTCGCCGCGGGTGGCGGCGCGGGCGTGCTCATCACCGGCACGTTCCAGGACTCGCTGCGCTACATGCAGGGCAAGACCGTCGCCGAGATCGCTGCGCTGCATCATCGCGATCCGGTCGAAACCGTATTCGACATCGTCCTCGCCGAGGGTGGCCATCGCACCGACGCGGTCTACGCAATCATGGACGAGCCCGACGTGCAGGCGGCGATGAAACAGTGGTGGGTCTCGGTCAACACCGACTTCGGCGGCGTCGCACCCGACGGGCCATTGGGCACGCAGTCCGCGCACCCGCGCGCCTACGGCACATTCCCGCGGATCGTCGGCCACTATTCGCGCGACTTGAAGCTGTTTCCGCTCGAGTTCGCGGTGCGCAAGATGACGTCGCTCGCGGCGCAGCGGGTGGGCCTCACCGATCGGGGTCTCGTTCGTCCGGGGATGTTCGCCGACATCACCGTCTTCAACCCCGCGACGGTCATGGATCGCGCGACGTTCGAGCAGCCGCACCAGACGTCCGTCGGCATCGAGTACGTCCTGGTGAACGGCCAGGTAGTATTGAAGAAGGGCCAGCTCACGAGCGCGCGTCCGGGCCGCGGCCTCAGAGGTCCCGGATACCACCGGTAGTGTGACACTCGGCCGGCTCATCCTCGCGTGGCTCCCCGTGGCGGCGCTATTTGCCGTGGCGCCACCGCTCGGGTACCGCTGGGGAGGGGGAGGGGGAGGGGGGGGAGCCCTGCCGTCCGACCAGCGCGCGCTCGTCTGGTCGTTCAACCTCTGGGAAATCTTCTGGCGACTCGTCGAAGCTGCCGTGGTTACGCTGTTCGCATCGCTCTGGTTCGATTCGCTGGGCGCGGGTGGCTGGTGGCTGCTGTTCCTGCTCGTCGGCCTGTTGGCCGCATTCCCGCGCCGGCTCGTGATGTGGCGTCACGTTGACGCTCTCCGGCGCCGACACCTGTTGGTGCACGCACTGCTCGACGTGGCTCGCTACATCGCAGCGGGCGCCCTGCTATCTTCGCTGAACCAATGACTCCTGTTCGACTGACTGCGCTCTCGCACGGCGCCGGCTGAGCCTGCAAGCTCGGCCCAGCCGAGTTGGCGCAGGTCTTGCGCCACGTGCCGACGATCTCCGATCCACGCATCCTGGTCGATGCTTCGACGCGGGACGACGCCGCCGTGTACCAGTTAACGCCGGACCGCGCAATCGTCGCGACCGTGGATTTCTTCACGCCAATCGTCGATGACGCATATGACTTCGGCCGCATCGCCGCCGCCAATGCCTTCTCGGACGTCTATGCGATGGGGGGAACGCCGCTGCTCGCGCTGAACCTCGTCGGCTGGCCGCGCGACACGCTGCCCTATGAGCTGCTGGGCGACGTGCTGCGCGGCGGTGCCGACATCGCGAAAGAAGCGGGCGCCTTCGTACTCGGCGGACACTCCGTCGATGACCCCGAGCCCAAGTACGGCATGGTCGCGATCGGCGAGGTACACCCCAATCGCATCATCACGCTGGCACGCGCGCGCGCCGGCGACGCCCTCGTGCTGACCAAGCCGATCGGCACCGGCGTCCTCACCACCGCATTGAAGCGGGATCTCGCGACGGCGGCCGACCTTGCGGGCGCGGTAAAATCGATGGCCACGCTGAACGCCGGCGCGGCGCGCGCGATGCGCGCCACCGGCGGCGGCGTCCACGCCGCGACCGATGTCACCGGGTTCGGTCTCCTGGGTCATCTCCACAACATGCTCATGGCGAGCGGCCTGGCAGCCGAGCTCGAGGCCGGATCGGTGCCCCTGCTGCCGCAGGCGCTGGAGCTGGCCGAGCGGGGTGCGATTCCGGGCGGGACGAAACGCAACCGGGACGCGCTGGCAACCAACGTAAAGTTCGCCGCTGCGGTCCCGGAACCCCTTCGCGTGCTGCTGTTCGATGCCCAGACATCGGGCGGGCTGTTGATCGCGGTGGATCCTGATCGCGCGAGCGCCCTGGTGGCGACGCTGGAACGCGAGGGCACGCCCGCCGCGGCCAAGATTGGGCGCCTCGCGCGCGGCGTGGCCGGTGCGATGACGGTGAGCTGAGTGCGGGTGCCCTCTCCGAGGATCCCGGAGTACCGCGCGCTGACGCCGGAGGCGCTCGACGCGCTGGAGCGCGCCGTGCGCCAGCATCAGCGGGTAGCGCTGCGGCGTCGCGGCACCGAATATGTCGTGGTGGCCGAACGTCTCGAGACGAGCGGACGTGACGACGCGCTGGCGGGACGGCTCCCGATGACCGGCGAGCTGCTCACGTTCCGGCTCCGCGAGCTGGAGAGTTTCGCGGTGCTGCCCTGAGCACCGCCCAAGACCCGTGTTCACGCGCTTGCTCGTAGGTCTGGACGGCAGTCCCAGCGCCGACGAAGCGCTGGAGCAGGCCGTCCACCTCGGCCTTCGTTTCAAATCCCGTGTGGTCGTCGCCTACGTGAAGGAGACGCATTTCGCGGGCCCTCCCCGCACGTCCGACTCGGGCGAGCTGTTGCAGCGGGCGCACGAGCGCGTCGCGGATGCGGGCCTTGCGGTGGAGACGATTCTCCAGCACGGCCATCCGGACGCCGAGCTGGCGGCGCTCGCCCGCGACGTCGACACCGTGCTGGTAGGGCGCCGCGGCCGCTCGTCTCCAGCCGACGTCCTGGGCAGGACGGTCTCGTCCTTGATTCGCATCGCGGAACGCTCGGTCATCGTGTGCGGCAGCAAGCCGTCGCCGATGAAGGCGTGCGCGGTCGCGTACGATGGCCGCGCGACGGCGCAGCGCGCCCTCGAGCTCGTGGTGCGTTTCGCGAGCGTCACGCACAGCACAGTGCACGTTATTCATGCGACGATCGATCCCGCGAGCGGAACCAGAGTGGTGGGCGAGGCCGAAGCGGTGCTTTCGCTCGAAGGGGTGACGTTCGTGACCCACCTCGAGCGGGGTACTCCCGGGGAGGCGGTCGCCCGCGTGATTGAGCGGACGCAGTGCGACGCCCTGTTCGCAGGCGCCCACGTCGGGTCGGGACGGCGTAGTGACGTGACGGTTTCACACGCCGAGGAGATCCTGCTGCATACCGACATTCCGGTGGTCATTCAGCCGTGACAACGCCGTTCGTGCTCGTGCATGCCGACGAGAGCTGCCTCGGCAACGATTCCACAAAGGCGAGTCGGGGTGGCAACGCCGCATTGATCGAAGCGCCGGCGGGGGACAGCGTGGCGCGCTGGGATCTCTACGAGTGTTCGCCACAGACGACCAACAACAAGATGGCGCTCGCCGGGGCCATCGCGTCGCTCGAGTGGATCCGCCGCCAGTGGCGGCACGCCCACGTCCGCTTCGTTTCCGACTCGGAGTATCTCGTCAAAGGAATGACGGAATGGATCAAAGGCTGGGAGACACGCGGCTGGCGCCGCAAAACGGGCGTGCTCGAGAACGTCGAGCTGTGGCAGAAACTGGCGCAGGCGGCGGCGGCGCATACCGTGGACTGGCGCTGGGTCCGGGGCCACAACGAGCACGTCAAGAACGAGTACGCCAACGCGCTCGCGATCCGCTCGGCCGATCAACAGGAGCGCTCCAACGGCCTCGTCCCGTCCGGCTTCGACACCTGGCTCGCGCAGCAGCGCGCCCGCGGCAAGTATCTGGACTTCGATCCCGACAAGGAGCTGCATGAGCACAGCCAGTAAGGACCATCTGGTCGCCTCGGATCAGTCCGTTCCCGTCGAGCGGATACCGTTGTACGAGGTGTACATGCGTATGGCCGAAGAGCTGGCAAAGCGCTCCACGTGCGTGCGGCTGCAGGTGGGGACGGTCGTCACCGACCAGCGGCTCGAGAACGTGCTCGCGATCGGCTACAACGGCAACGCGCGTGGCCTGCCGAACAAATGCGACTCCGCGGTGCCGGGAAACTGCGGCTGCATTCACTCCGAGATGAACGCGCTCGTGAAGGCGCCGGGCAGCGTGCGCGACAAAGTCGTATTCGTCAGCGCGTCGCCCTGTGTGATGTGCGCCAAGCTGATCATCAATTCCGGCGTCACGCACGTGTTTTACCGCAAAGCGTACCGCGACCCCTCCGGCGTGGAAGTGCTGCAACAGGGCGGTGTGGTACCGGTCCTCTATGATCGCTGGGTGAGTGCGTGGAGGAACGGTGCCTGACGCCGATGGATGAGCTCGACCGGTTGTTTGGGCTCTTGGTCGCTGCGCTCGCGCGGGAGACGCGGGTCGCGGTACCCTTCCCGGCCTCCCAGGTTTACGAGCGGCTCGTGCCGTATCGCTCCAACCGGTCACGGCTGAACGTCGCGACGCACCAGGATTACGAGATGGCAGTACTGCGGCTCCTCGCAGGAGAGCGCAACTACGTCCAGCTCGAGCCGGAGACCGTCCGAGAGGCGATGCAGCGCGAGATCGCCACCATCAACCCTGATCCCGCCTACTTCCGCAGCTTTCCCGACGCGCAGGTGATGGTGAACGGCCGTGCCGCCGAGCGGGTCCTGCTGGCCGACCGCGCATACGCTCCGGCGACCCCGGACGAGGACGAAGATCTCGTCGACACGACGGGAGAGAACCCCGTCCCAGTGCCGTACATTCCCCCGCCCCGCCCGAGCTCGTTTCGGGCCGCCTCCCCGCCTCCGTCAGGCGCGAAACCCAAAGATCCCCTCACCGCGAATCAGTGCGAGTACTGCGGCGGCGGGTTACCGGGAAACCGGGAAGCGCGGTTCTGCCCGCACTGCGGCCAGCCGCAGGAGGGAGACCTGCGGTGCCAGGGATGCGGGAGTGAGTTGGATGTGGGCTGGGCCTACTGCCTGGCGTGCGGACGCCCGACGGGGTTCGAATGACGGCCCGACGGCCGGCCGGCCGGACGGCCAAAATCGCCGTCATCGCTGGAGACGGTATCGGACCCGAAGTGATCGAAGCAGCAATCCCCATCTTAGATCGCGTGGCTGCAAAACATGGACTCTCATTAGCGTGGGAACGCCTGCCCTATTCCGCCGATCATTTTCTGACAACTGGAGAAACACTCCCTGACGCTGCGTTTCAGCATCTGCGCGATGACGTGGATGGAATCTTTCTGGGCGCGCTGGGGGACCCACGCGTTCCAGGCAACGAGCACGCGCGCGACATTCTGCTTGGGCTGCGTTTCAGGCTCGATCTGTATGTAAACTTCCGGCCCGTAGAGCTCCTGCATCCTGACCTGTCGCCCCTCCGCCTTCCGGCCGACCGGCCCTCCGACCGTCCGGCCATCGACTTCGTGATCTTTCGGGAGAATACAGAAGGCCAGTATTTAGGCCGCGGCGGCTCGAAGGGCGATGAGCACATCGCGGAGGAGGTCAACACCGGCAAGGGCGTCGAGCGGATCATCCGCGCGGCCTTCGAGTGGGCGAAAGCGCACGGCAAGACGCGCGTGACGATGAGCGACAAGTCGAACGCGATTCCCACGCACCGGATCTGGCAGGATCGCTTCACGGCCATCGCGCCGGAGTACCCGACCATCGCGGCCGAGCACAGGTATGTCGACGCCCTGGCGCTGGAGATGGTGCGTGAGCCGCAGCGCTTTCAGGTCATCGTCACGAACAACCTCTACGGCGATATCCTGTCCGACCTCGGCGCCGGGCTGGTGGGCGGGCTCGGCGTCGCCGCGAGCGCCAACCTCCATCCCGGGAAGCCGCACGGCCTGTTCGAGCCGGTCCACGGCTCGGCCCCGGCCCTGACCGGCCAGGGGGTCGCCAATCCCCTTGCCGCCGTGCTGACCGGCGGACTCCTATTCGAGCACCTCGGCCATCCTGCAGCCGCCGCCCAGGTCAAGCGCGCCGTGCGAGAACTCCTCTCCAGCACGATCCGGCCCCCGGACCTAGGCGGGAGCGCCGGCACCAAGGCGGTCGCAAAGGCTCTCAGCGACCTGGTTTGAACCCTGGTTGACGGCGTGAACTCATTGTTCCAGTCTGGGTAGAATTAATTCCAATTTGGGACAAGGTAGTGTATGCCGCCGCTTCCCTTGGCCAAGATTCTCGATGTGGCGCTGCCGTCGTTAGCTGGCGAAGCTCGCGCGGTCGTCAACGTGCTCGCCTGCAAGAACGGCTTGCTGCCTCCCGCCGGTGACGTCGCGACCTTCCTCGGACTCCGAACCCGTCATCAAGTCGCCCGGACACTGCGTCGCGCGAGCTTGCCGCCCCTCGAGGAGCTGGCCGCGTGGACCCGGCTGTTCTATTGGGTTCTTCAATCCGAGCAAACCGGGGCATCGTTGCTCGCGCTGGCCCGTCAATCCCGTCTCGAGCCCGCAACCTGCTACCGCCTGGTGCGCCGTTTGATGGGGCAGCCGTGGTCGCGGGTCCGGCGCGGCGGCATTGCGGGCGCCATTCTGCGCTTCCGAACGATCCGGGGAGACACCGGGATGACCAAGCTGGTGCTGCAGCCGTATCTGGTGGCCGCGGCCCACGGCGAAACCCGCGCGGCGATCGCCGTGGGTGGTGGCAGCGTGGGATCCAGTTTTTGCGTTCGCGCTGCGCGAACCGCCCCTCTCGACCATGCCGAGGCGGCCGGGAGGCCGCGCGGCGTACTCGCCTCACGGCTCGTGATCGCCGACTATCCGTTCGACGTGGCGATCGCGCCGGACGGCGCCGCCTGGCTCACCCGGGTTCACGCGGCCGTGCTGCAACGTCTGCAATTACAGCCGCTCGCGTCCACTGGCGCCATCCGGGTTGGCGTCGCTCCTACGCGCGTCATCCTCGCACCCTCGGGCGCGCGTGCGTGGGTAACCAATCAATTCACCAAAGACGTCGCCGTCGTCGATCTCGTGTCGCGCTGCCGGGCGGGCTCTATCGCGATGGAGGGTGATCCGCTCGCCGCGGCGCTGTCGCCGGATTTGCGCACCCTGTACGTCACGACCAACTTCGATCGTCTTTGTGCGTGCGCGCTGACCGACAACGGCGGGCGCATCCTTCGATCCGCCCCGCTGCCGCAAGCCTGCACCGAATTGGCGGTCCATCCCACCGGCAACCGTGTGTACGTCCCGACATGGAAGGCCGGCACGATCCTGGAGTTGGATGCGCGCAGCCTCTCGGTCATTCATCGGTACGATGTGGGCGGCCAGCCCCTCGGCGTCGCTTTGTCATCCGACGGCCTGCGCCTCTACTGCGGAAACGAGCGCGGGTGGATCGACCTGGTGCATTTGCCCACGGGGAAGATCGTGAGACGTAGTTTCCTGACGCCGGTCGACGAAGTGGCGCTTACGCCCGACCAAACAGTCGTGTACGCCAGTCTGCGAGCGGCTGGCCAGATCGCGATGGTCGACGCGGATACGCTGGTCAGCGTTGGAACGCTCGAGACGGGCGGCCTGCCCCGCCATGTCGCCTTCGACCGTCTCGGCAGGGTTGCGATCGTCGCGAATGAATCGGGGTGGGTCGACCTCGTGCGTTGACACTTCGCGCACGCGCCAGGACACGCGGCGGATGGGGAACAAGCCCATCCGCCGCTCGTGTTTTCGCTCCATGACCTACCGTCACATTCGGCGCAGGCCCATATTCCGCCCACTTATGATGGAGTTGGTCTCATGAAAACCCAGGGCGCCACCAAGGACGTTGTCTTCCTGTCCGGCGTACGGACAGGATTCGGAGCGTTCGGCGGCTCGTTGAAGGACTTGTCGGCCATCGACTTGGGCGTGGCTGCCGCCCGCCACGCGATTCAGCGCTCGGGCGTTCCGGCGAGCGACTTCGGACACACTGTGTTCGGGAATGCGCTCCAAACGTCGGCCGATGCCATCTACATGGCGCGCCACGTCGGATTGAAGGCAGGGCTCCCGATCGAGACGCCGGCCGTCACCGTCAACCGGCTGTGCGGCTCAGGGTTCGAGGCAATCACGCAGGGCGCGCAGCTGATTCTGCTTGGCGAGGCCGACGCCGTGCTCGCCGGCGGCGCCGAATCGATGAGCCAGGCGCCGCACGTCGTGCGCGGCGCGCGCTGGGGCCTGCGGCTCGGGCCGGCGCCGCTCGAGGACCTGCTGTGGGAATCGCTGAAGGACCCGCAATGCGGCCTGTCGATGGCCGAGACCGCCGAGAGCCTCGCCGAGAAGTACAAGCTCACACGCAAGGAAGTAGATGAAGTGGCACTCGCCTCCCAAGTACGCGCGAAGCGCGCCTGGGATGCCTGCGCGTTCCAGGACGAAGTTATCCCCGTGACGATCAAGGTGAAGGGTAAGGAAGTCGAATTCCGCGCCGACGAGCACATGCGACCGGAGACGACGCTCGAGATCCTCGGCACGTTGAAGCCGTACTTCAAGAAGGATGGCCTGGTCACGGCTGGAAACGCCTCGGGCATCTCGGACGGCGGAGCGGCAACGGTCATCGCCAGCGAGGAGTATGCAAAGGGACACGGGTTGAAGCCGCTCGGCCGCCTCGTGGCGTGGGCCGTTGCCGGCGTCGAGCCGAAGCACATGGGGATCGGTCCGGTACCGGCGGCCCGGAAGGCGCTGGAGAAGGCCAAGATGAAACTCGAGCAGATGGATCTCGTCGAAGTGAACGAAGCGTTTGCGCCCCAGTACCTCGCGGTCGAGCGAGAGCTGGGGCTCGATCGTGCCCGCACGAACGCGTGCGGCGGCGCGATCGCGATCGGGCATCCACTCGCCGCCACCGGGACCCGCATCACCATTCACCTGCTCCACGCGCTGCGCCGTGAGAAGAAGCGCTTTGCGCTCGGCTCCGCGTGCATTGGGGGAGGTCAGGGGGCGGCAGTGATCGTCGAAGCGTTGTGAGCGACATACTCCTCGGCGCGATCGGTCTCATCGCGCTCTATCTGTTTTCGGGCCTGCGTGTGCTGCGCGAGTACGAGCGCGGCGTCTACTTCCTGCTCGGGCGGCTGCGGCCCACCAAGGGACCGGGGCTGATCTTTCTTCCTCCGGTGCTGGCGCGGATGCAGAAGGTGTCGCTGCGCGTCATGGCCATCGACGTCCCGCCCCAGGACGTGATCACGCGCGACAACATCTCCATCAAAGTGAATGCCGTCCTGTACATGCGCGTCAGGACGCCCGACAAGGCCGTCGTGGCAGTGGAGAATTACCTCTACGCGACGAGCCAGCTGGCGCAGACGACGCTGCGATCGGTGCTGGGCGAGACCGAGATGGACGAGCTGCTCGCGAACCGCGACAAGATCAACGCGATCCTGCGCCAGACGATCGACACGCGCACCGAGGACTGGGGCATCGAGGTCTCCGCCGTAGAAGTAAAGGACGTGGACCTTCCGCCGGAGATGAAGCGCGCCATGGCCCGCCAGGCCGAAGCAGAGCGCGAGCGCCGCGCCAAAGTAATCAACGCCGAAGGCGAGCTGCAGGCAGCCGAGAAGCTCGCGCAAGCCGCGCACATCATCGGCAAAGAGCCGGCAGCCATTCAACTCCGCTATCTCCAGACGGTCAACGAAATCGCGTCCGAGAACAACTCGACGACGATCTTTCCGATTCCGATCGACTTGTTCAAGGGGTTCCTGGAGAAGGTCGCCGACTCCGGCAGCCGCGCCCTGCCCGCCCACACCGCCGGTGAGCGCCTGCCGGCACTCCGCAATAAAAGAAAGACAAAGGTCTGATGGGGAATGACCTCATCAGCCGTGAAGCGCTCGAACGCATCATCAAGCGCGCCGCCGAGCTGCAGGCCGGAGAACGCGACATCGGAGAAGGACTCACCAGCAACGAAGTCCTGTCGCTGGGCAAGGATGTCGGGATTCCCGACCGCTACCTCCGCCAAGCGATGCTGGAAGAGCAGACCCGGATCACGCCGGAAGTAGCGACCGGCACGTGGGCGTGGCTGACCGGTCCGCGATCGATCATCGCGCACCGGGTGGTGCCCGGCGATCGGGCGTCGGTCGAGCGCGCCGTGAGCCGCTGGATGACCGAGGAAGCGCTCCTGCAGCCCAAGCGGCACTACCCGGACCGCACGTCGTGGGAGCCAAAAGCGGGGGCGCTGGCGTCGATTCAGCGCGCGCTGGCCGGCAAACGCCGCTACTCACTGGCGCAGGCCGAGGAGATCACCGCGCAGGTCGTTCAGCTCGAGCCTGGATTCTGCTTGGTGCGGCTCGAGGCAGATATCCGGCCGCAGCGCACCAAACGCATCTCCGGCGCCACCGTGCTCGCCGTGGTCGGGTGGGCCGTCACAGGGGCGACCGCGCTCATCGCACCGCCTCTCGCCCTCGCGCAGGTCCTGTTGCTCGTTCCCGGCGTTGGCCTGACGATCGGGGGCGCGGCCATCGCCCGTACCTATCGGGGAGCCAACGAGCGGATGCAGATCGCCCTCGAGCAGGTGCTCGACCGGCTGGAGCGCGGTGACGTTCGGTCGTCGTCCAGCCAGGACGCCCTGCCCGGCGTGCAGGCGTTTACCCGCATCGCCGAGGAAGTCCGTAAAGCGTTCGAGAATCCCAAGCCGAAACCGCGAGGCTAACGAGGCGATGACCGATATCAAACGCGTCGGGGTGCTGGGGTGTGGCCTGATGGGGAGCGGGATCGCGCAAGTCGCCGCCAGCGCCGGCTACGACACGATCGTGCGCGACGTGTCGAAGGAGTTTCTCGATCGCGGCCGCGCCGTGATCGAGAAGTCGCTCGCGAAGTTGGTCGAAAAAGGAAAGCTCGAGGCCTCGGACCGCGACGCGACGCTCAAACGGCTGACGTTCACGACCGCGGTCGCCGACCTGAAACAGTCGGATATCGTCATCGAGGCAATCACCGAGGATCTGGCGCTCAAGAATGCGCTCTTCAAGGAGCTGGACGCGCTCTGCGGCCCGGGAACGATCTTCGCGTCGAACACCTCCAGCCTGACGATCGCGGAAATGGCGGGCGCGACCAGGCGCGCCGACCGCTTCGTCGGGCTGCACTTCTTCAACCCCGTGCCGCTCATGCCCCTCGTGGAAGTCGTGCGCACCGTGACGACAACCGAGGAGACGTTCAAGCGCGCATTCGCGTTCGCGGCATCGCTCCGCAAGGAGCCGATCGCGGCGAAGGACAACTCCGGGTTCATCGTGAACCTGCTGCTCGTGCCGTACCTGCTCGATGCGATTCGCGCGGTGGAGCGCGGCGTGGGCAGCGTTCCCGACATCGATAAGGCGATGCAGCTCGGATGCGGCTATCCTATGGGACCGCTGACGCTGCTCGACTTCGTCGGTCTCGACACGACGCACCACATCGCCGAGATCATGTTCACGGAGTATCGCGAAGCGCGCTACGCGCCGCCGCCGCTGCTCAAGCGGATGGTGCTGGCGGGGATGCACGGCAAGAAGAGCGGGAAGGGGTTCTATGACTACTCGTCCAATCCACCCATCGTGAGCAACCTGGGGCTCTAATGCTCGGCTACAACGCTGCCCGCTGGCACGCAGTCCTGAACGACCTTCCCGCGGCACTGCTCCTCGTCGCGGTGCTGTTCGATCTCGCCGCTGCCGCCACGAAGCGCGAGTCGCTCCTGTGGGCGGGAATCTGGACGCTGTGGGCCGGTGTGATCGGCGGCTGGGCGGCGGTCGTGGCGGGCAAACTCGCTTCCGGCACCATCGAGCACGGTGAAGCGATCCACGAAATCATGGACAAGCACGAAGACATGGCGCTCCTGACGATGGGCCTGTTCACCGTCGTCCTCGTCTGGCGGCTCGCCCGCCGCTTTCAGATGCCCACGCAAGAGCTGGCCCTGACGCGCGCGCTCAGCATCGTGGGCATCCTGGGATTGGTGTGGACCGGCGTGCTCGGTGGCCGGCTGGTATTCGACCACGCGGCCGGCATCCCGTCCAAGACGCTGCAGGCCGAGATCGAAAACCGGGAAGAGGGGCATCACCACGAGGCCGGCGAGGAACACGAGCACGCTGACACCGTAAAGGCATCGCACACAGATCCGCCTGGCACGCCGCCACACAGCCATTGATGCGTGCGTCGTGCGTCGTGCGTCGTGCGTGGGCATTCGCCCTGCTGCTCGGTGCATGCACACCCGCCACGACGCGCCCGTCTTTCGCACCGATCCCCGAAGCGCTCCACGTCGTGATCAACGCACCGCCGGCACGCGTCACCCAGTTCGCGGACTCGTTGCTGCGCGCCGACACGATCGCGGTGCACTTCGTCAGTCCGCGTGACGGGTTTCTCGAAACCAAGGACTTCGCCGGCGCACATCGCCTGCGGCTGTGGGCCGATCCCGACGTCCCGGGCAAGACGCGCGTGACGATCGAGGCGGTGTTCCGGCCGGCCGACGATCCGTCCCGTAGGGCGCGGGACCTCGAGCGCGCCGCGCCGCCCGGCTCGCCAGGCCAGCTCCGCGCCGAGCAGCTTCTCGCCTCCTTAAAGGACAAGCTTGGAGTCACGACTTACTAAAGGCCTCGGCGCACTCGAGTACTTCACATTCGGATTCGGGAGCATGGTGGGGGCCGGCTGGCTCGTCGTGATGGACGACTGGCTCGGTCGCGGTGGCCCGGGCGGCGCCATGCTCGGCTTTTGCATCGGCGCGTTCCTGCTCCTCCCCATCGCGCAGACGTACGGACGTATGGTGCGGATGATTCCCGATGCCGGCGCCGAGGTCGCGTACACCGAGCGCGTGTTCCCCCCCATCGTCAGCTTTGCCGCTGGTTGGATGATGGTGCTCGCGTACGCGATCGTCTGCCCCTGGGAGGCGGTGGCGATCGGGAACTTGCTCGCGCGACTGTTCCCGGGGATGAACGAGGTGGTGCTTTACACGGTGGCAGGCAAGGCAATTGCGCTGCCACGGCTCTTCGCGGGGCTCGCCCTGACCGCCGCGATCGGCATCGTGAACTATCGCGGGATTCGCCTGAGCGGGCGCTTTCAGAACGTCACCACCATCGGCTTGCTGGCGTGCTTCGCGCTGTTCGTCGCCCTGGGCATCGGTCGCGGCGCGCCGGCCAACGCCGAGCCGCTTTTCGGGCCCGCGGGCGCGTTCGTGTCGATCCTTCTGACTTTGCAGATCGTGCCCTACTTCATGACCGGCTTTGAGTCGATCCCCAAGGCGTCGGAAGAGGCCCTGCCTGAGCTGCGACCCGGCACGCTGTCACGCCTCATCACGGCCTCGTTGCTCTCCGGGGGTTTGTTCTACGTGGTGATCGTGGGGATCGTGGCCTGGGTGTATCCATGGACCGACCTCGTCACGAATCACCTCGGCACCGACGCGGCGTTCGCACGCACGTTTGGCACGCCGTGGATCGCGCGGCTGATTCTCGCGGCGGCCGTGCTGTCGCTCTTCAAGGTCTTCAACGGCAACTTCGTCGCGGCGACGCGATTGGTGTACGCCCTCGGCAAGCGCGGCCTCATCCCGCCCGCCGCGGGCGGCGTGAACCCGCGGTTCGGGACACCCGCCGTGGCGATCGCGCTCGTCGCGATCCCTACCGCCGCGGCGGCGTTCCTGGGCGACGCGGTTCTCGTGCCGATCAGCGAGGTGGGCGCAGCGGTGGGGGCGATGGGATGGTGCGCAACCTGCCTGGCGTTCATCGCCGGCGCCCGTCGCGCCGGCCAGCACGAGGGCATGATCACCGCCGCCCTCGGCGTGCTCGTCAGCGTCGCAATCATTCTGATTAAGGTGATTCCGGCCGTCCCGGGCAGCCTCACGCGCGTCGAGTGGCTCGCGTTTCTTGGCTGGTGCGTGGTGGGTGCGGCGGTGCTGCTCTCGCGTCGAGCTAGGACGTCGCGACCAGACCCTGCACCCACTTCTCCATCTGCTCGAGGTCGATAGCCGCGTCACGACACGGGCCGTTGGGGAGCTGCATCGTGAGCCCGAGCACCGGCAGCTTGCCGGCGACGTCGCGCAGCCCGGTCATCATGTCGCGCTCGCACGCGACCGCGACGACCGCGCGGGGCCGGCGCTCGCGGATCACGCGGCGGGCGAGCTGACCGCGCGTCGCAACGAATACCGGAACCTCGTAGCGGCCCGCGATCTCCAGCACGCCGTCCAGCGCCTGCTTCGATAGACAGCGGGGGATCAGAACCAGCAGCTCGCCCTTCCCCACCCTCCGGCCCCGCCGCTCAGCCAACGTGTTGTAGACGTCGATCGCGGCGTGCTCGACCCAGTCGCGTTTCCCGAAGCCCCTAGCGATCAGCGACGCGTAGTTCATGAGCTGCAGATACGGACCCCGCTCCATCAGGCGCTCGGGCAACAGGTTTCGGCCGCCGTAGAACGAGGCGACGAGCACAATCAAGTACAGCGTAGCGAGCCCCAGGGCGGCCGCGAGGACGAGCCAGAGACCCCTGGCTAACGGCGGCGAGAGCGTGACGAGCCGCGGCGCGACGAGATACAGAAGCGCAAAGCGGAAAAACAGCCCCGGGGCCGCCGAAAAGTCACCGCCCCCGGGCAGCGGCCGGCCGTTCCATTCGTCCCACTCGTGGCCCAGCCGCCGGTCCACCTCGATATGGATCAGCTGAGCACGGGGTGCTTGAGAAGGCGGCGTCGCGGTCTGTGGGGCAGCCATCGGGAGTCGAAGCTTCACGTTGTGGTTCGCCCGTGTCAAGTTTGGGGCGTGTTAGTCACCGATCCTCGTGTCCGGGCGGCTTACGCCGAAGGCGCAGGGATCTATCGTATCGTGCCCTCCGCCGTCGCAATTCCCAAGAACCGAGACGACGTCGTCGCACTCGTTCGCCACGCCGCCGAGTCGCATGTCGCGTTGATCCCGCGGGGCGCGGGGAGCGGGATGCCGGGCGGCAATGTCGGCAGCGGCGTCATCGTCGACATGAGCAGGGGATTCTCAGAGCTGGTCGTCGATCCCGACGCCCGGATCGCGCGGGCCGGTGCCTCGGTGACCTGGGCAGCGGTGACCGATGCCGCCAAGCCCTACGGCCTGCGCCTGCCACCCGATCCGTCCTCCGCTGCATTTGCCACGAGTGGCGGCATGGTCGCCACAAACGCCGCCGGTCCGCGCACGGTGAGGTACGGCAGTATGAGGAGGTGGGTGGAGGCTCTCGAGGTTGTCGGCGCGGATGGCGAGGTTCGAACCGTCAAACGGGGAGATGGGAGAGGGGAGAAGTACGGTCTGCCCGCTGACGGCAGACGGCTGATCGCCGACCACTTCCCCAAGACCCGCAAGAACTCGTGTGGCTACGCGCTCGACCGCTTTGCTGAGTCAGGCGATGAGATCGATCTCCTCGTTGGATCCGAAGGCACGCTCGGTATCGTGACCGCAGTCCATTGGCGTCTCGACGCCATTCCGGCGGACATCGCGGGCGTGGCGCTCGGCTTTGCCGACCTCGATGCCATGGCCGAGGCGGTCCCGTACCTCCTGACGCTGGACCCGTCCGCCGTCGAGCTGCTGGATGCTTCGTTGTTGCGTTTCGTCCCAAGCGCACCGCAGGTGTCCTGTCTCTTGCTCGTAGAGTTTGAGCGCGACGCGGGCGGGGCGGCACGGGGTGTCGTCGGGGACGCGGTTCGCGGGCTCAAGGAGTCCGCAGTCCACGTGGAGACGGCGGTCGACCGCGCCGGACTCGAGCAGCTGTGGAGCGTGCGGCGACTCGCCTCTCCGGCGCTCGCCCGCCTCCCTGCAACCCAGCGTTCATTGCAGGTGATCGAGGACGGGTGTGTGCCGCTCGACGCGCTGGGCGTGTACGTCGCCGGCCTCAGGACCGCGGCGGCGCGCCGCGGCATTCCGATCGTGATCTTCGGACACGCCGGCGACGGCCATGTGCACGTCAACGCGCTGCCCGACACGACGACGGACGGATGGCGCGGCGCGCTGCACGAGCTGTTCGATGACGCCACCGATCTATTGTGGGGACTCGGCGGCGTGCCGGCGGGTGAGCACGGCGTCGGCCGCTTGCGCGCGGGGGTCCTGGAGCGATTTTATGGAAAGGAAGTGATGGACCTGTTTCGCGCCGTGAAGCACGCCTACGACCCGCTGTCGATCTTGAACCCTGGTGTTATCATTCCGGCGACCGACTGGTCGCCCGTGGCCGCGCTGAAGGTGGGCGCTGATGCCGCGGCCATCCCTGACGACATCGCAACGCGACTACGCGAGCTGGAGCGCAGCGCCGCATGGGACACAGCGAAACTCGAGCTGACACGCTAGCGCCGGTGGAAGTCTTTCGCACGCCGCGCATCTCGCTCATCGCGCGTCCCCAGTTTCTCGAACCTGAGCATCTCGCGGTGCAGTGGCGCGGTGAGGCGAGCGACGGGGAGCGGCTGGCGGAGTACGCGGGCCGCCTGTGCTACATGAGCCAGCACAATCCCATCAACCGCACGACGGCCGACTACCTCGAGAACATCAAGAAGCAGGGCCACGGCTCGGTCCTCGAGCACGCCGTCTACGTGCTGCTCATCGAAGGCATCTCCCGGTCCTGCTCCCACGAGCTGGTGCGTCACCGCGCGGGGTTCGGGTATTCGCAGATCTCGCAGCGCTACGTCGACGAATCGCACGCGGCGTTCGTCATGCCGCCTGCCATGCTCGGCGATCCGCGGCTCGAAGAGGAATGGCTGCAGCAGGTCACCGACGCGCAGGCCGCCTACGTCCGCGCGGTCGACGGGTTGATGCAGCGCTACGAGTGGGTGAGCGACAAGGTGCACCGGAGAAAAATGGCGCGTGAAGCGGCACGCAGCGTGCTGCCGAACGCGACCGAGGTGAAGATCGTCGTGTCCGGCAACGCGCGCGCGTGGCGCACGATGCTCGAGCTCCGGTGCGGCGAAGGCGCCGAGCTGGAAATCCGCCGGATGGCGATCGCTGTGTTGCGCGTGCTGCAGAAGGAAGCGGGCTCGCTGTTCTCCGATTTCGAGATCTACGGCGCCGACGACAAACAGGAAGCCGCGCGGGTCACGTATCACAAAGTCTGAAAGACGTCGAGCAACAAAAACGTAGTACGGTTCTGCTCGACGCTTTTGCTCGACGTTTCTCTCTTGCGCATCTCATGCTCATTTCGTATTCTGATTTACGAATGCGAATCGGTCTCGCATACAACGAGAAGCCTGACGCGCCTGCGGCGTCTGACGCCTACGCAGAATGGGATGACCCGTCGACGATTGACGCGGTCGAACAGGCGTTGAGTCTCTTCGGCCCCGTCGTGCGTCTCGAAGCCGACGAGTTCTTCCCGCAAAAACTTTCGCTCGCGCATCCCGACATCGTGTTCAACATGGCGGAGGGATTGCACGGCCCGTGTCGCGAGTCGCACGTCCCCGCGCTGTGTGAGTTCCTGAACATTCCGTACACGGGCTCCGATCCACTCGCGCTCGCGCTGACGCTGCACAAGGGACGCACGAAGGAGATTCTCGCCTACCGCGGCGTGCCGACGGCGCCGTTCCGAGTCATCGAAGCGGCGTCCGATCTCGAGCGCATGCCCCTGCCCTATCCACTCTTCGTAAAGCCGGTCGCGGAAGGGTCTGGTAAGGGCATATTTGTCAACAACTTATGCGAGTCGCCGGCGCAGCTGGCCGAGCGGGTGCCTTTCCTCTTAGATCGGTACGCCCAGCCGGTCCTCGTCGAGACGTATCTCCCCGGGCCGGAATTCACGGTCGCGATCCTCGGCAACAACGGCGACGTGCGGTGTCTCCCGATCGTCGAATTCGATTTCGCCACGCTCCCGGCCGGCGCGCCGCCCGTGTACGGCTACGAGGCGAAATGGATTTGGGACACGCGCGAGCATCCGCTCGACATTTTCCAGTGCCCGCCGACCGGCGTCTCCGACGCGCTCTGTCGCGAGACCGGGCGCGCCGCGCTCGACGCGTACCGCGCGCTCGGCTGCCGTGATTGGTGCCGCATCGACGTCCGTGTGGACCGCTTTGGCGTGCCGAACGTGGTCGAATTGAATCCGCTCCCCGGCATCATCCCCGATCCGGCGATGAACTCCTGCTTCCCGAAAGCGGCGCGCGTCGCCGGCTACAGCTACGACGAGCTGATCCAGGAGGTCGTGCGGATCGCCTGGACGCGGATCACGGGACACACGATTCCGGCCGCCCAGGCGGCGGCCAGCGCGTGAAGGTCGTCATCCTCTACGATCCCGGCGCCGAAGACTGGACGGCCGAGGACATCGCGGGCGTGATGGAAGCGGTGGATGCCATCGCCGCGATCTTCGGACGGCTCAACCACCAGGTACGGCGGGTTCCGGTCCGGCACGACATGCGCTGGTTCAACGCCTGCCGCCGCGCGGACCTCGTGTTCAACCTGTGCGAAGGCGTGCGCGGCGTAGCGCAGTGGGAGGACCACGTTGTCGGTACACTCGAGCTGGCCGGCATCGCGTACACCGGGTGCGGGCCGTGGACCACAGGCGTGTGCCGCCGCAAGGCCGTCGCCAACACGCTGCTCGAGCACGCCGGCCTGCCGGTGCCGCGCTGGACGATTGCCCAAGGCAAGATCGAGGACGACTTCCCGCTGCCCGCGATCGTAAAACCGGCGGCGGAGGATGCGAGCGCGGGGGTCGATCGGTCGTCGGTCGTCACGGACCGCAAGACGCTCAAGGCCCGGATCGCCGCGATGACGGAGCAGTTCGACGACGTCCTCGTGCAGCAATACATCGCCGGACGCGAGTTCAACGTCGGAATCGTCGGCGATCGCACCCTGCCGGTGGCGGAGATCGACTTCAGCTCGATGCCCGAGGGCACCTGGCACATCCTGACGTACGCCGCGAAATGGCAGGTGGGATCGCCCGAGGACCTGGGCAGCCGACCGGTGTGCCCCGCACAAATCCCGCAGCGCCTAACCGACCGGTTGTGCCGGCTGGCCGAAACCGCATGGCGGACGGTGCAGGGGAAGAGCTACGGGCGCGTCGACCTGCGGGTCGACGATGCCGGGCGTCCCTGGATTCTCGAAGTGAACCCCAATCCCGATCTCACCGACGAGGCCGGCCTGTCGCGCATGGCCAAGGCGGCAGGATGGGACTACCCCGAGCTGATCCGCCGCATCGCCGAGCTGGCGCTGCGCGAGGCTCAAGGCACGAAAGCCGCGCGTGAGCTGCTCGCTGCGCCCGCTCGGGCGCGCGCACCGCGCACGGCTTGAGCGGCTGACGCGCGCCACCGGTCTCTTCCGCGAGGACGAGGTCGCCACCGCGGTCGGGCTGCTCGACGAGTCTCTGGCCGGCGACGAAGACTATCAGTTCGTCGGCGGGTTCGAAGGAGATGAGCTGATCGGGTACGGCTGTTGGGGGCCCACACCCGGCACCGTGGCGACGAGCGACCTGTACTGGATTGTGGTCGATCGGGTCCGGCAGGGCGCCGGGATCGGATCACAGTTGCTCGCAGAGATGGAGCGCCGGCTGACGGCGGATGGCCGACGGCTCGTCGTCGTCGAAACCTCCTCTCGGCCCGATTACGAGGCGACCAGGGGTTTCTACGAAGCACGCGGCTACACCAGAGCCGCAACCATCCCGGGGTACTACGCGCCCGGTGACGACCTGGTGATCTATACCAAGGATCTGATTCCTGGAGACCTGGCAAGAACTACTCCGTAAGAAGAGCATCGCGTCGCTCGAAGCTCTGGCCGCGCGTTTCGGCGCGGAGCACGTCGGGGATATCGCCCGGCTCCGGCAGGCCGCCGAGAACTTCGAGTTCCGCATCTCCCCGGCGATGGTCGATCTGATCAAGTCGCCCGGCGACCCCATCTGGCTGCAATACGTGCCCACCGTGCAGGAGCTGGAAGTCCATGACGGGCTGGTCGATTCGCTCGAGGAGGACGCCAACTCGCCGGTGCCCAACATCACGCACCGTTATCCGGACCGTGCTCTCTTCCTCGTCTCGCCGGTGTGCGCCGCGTATTGCCGCTTCTGCACGCGCCGCCGCAAGGTCGGCGACCCCGAGAAGATCCCGCTGGCGCAGCTCGAGTCCGGGTTCCGCTATCTCGAGGAGCACCACGAGATCCGCGATGTCATCATGTCGGGCGGCGATCCCCTGCTTCTGTCCGACCGCCGGCTCGACGACATCTGCCGGCGCCTCCGGGCCATTCCCCATCTCGAGGTCCTGCGAATCGGGAGCCGGGTGCCCTGTCACCTGCCCGAGCGGGTAACGCCCGAGCTGTGCGGGATACTCAAGAAATACCATCCGCTCTACATCAACACCCATTTCAATCATCCCGACGAGCTGACCCCCGCCGCCGTGCGGGCACTGGGCATGCTGGCAGACGCCGGGATCCCGCTGGGCTGCCAAACCGTGCTCCTCAAGGGCGTGAACGACGACCCCGAGGTCATGAAGCTGCTGATGCAGCGCCTGCTCGTCGCGCGGGTACGGCCCTACTACATCTATATGTGTGACCAGGTTGCCGGCGCCGAGCACTTCCGGACCACGGTCGAGAAGGGGCTGGAGATCATCAAGGCGCTGCGGGGCTGGACGTCCGGCCTGGCGGTTCCCCACTTCGTGATCGACGCCCCGGGGGGCGGCGGCAAGATTCCGCTCTTGCCCGAATACGTCGTGAAGCTGACCGATAAGGAAATCATTCTCCGCAATTACGCCGGCAAAACCTACCGCTACAGCCAACCACTCGAGCCGATTCTGGTAGGGTGATGGGGTGAGGTCAACAGTAGGGGCGCAGCATGCTGCGCCCCTATTCCATCCACGCAGAGACGCCCCTTGCACAATTTCGAACCCAATCGCATATTTATGTTAACCAATGCATAAACATACGATGCACCTGCCGCTGGCGAATATTATCGACGGACCCTCTCGGGGGAGCGGCGGGGCTCGATAGCGTGACGAGACGACCAGAACCCAGCCAGCCCGCTCCCTCAGCAGAGCGGGCTTTTCGTTTGCTCGACCCGTGGCGCGAGCGCGACGCCTGCGGCGTCGGCTTCGTCGCGCGCGCCGACGGCGAGCGGACCCGCGAGATCCTGACCATGGCCCTGACGGCCGTCGCCCGGCTCGCGCATCGCGGCGCCGCCTCCAACGACAAGTCGGGCGATGGCGCCGGCGTGCTCACCCAGATCCCCCACCGCCTGCTCGGCGTGGGCCCGGTGGAACGCGTCGCCCTCGGAATGTTCTTCCTGCCGCCGTCCGGCCCGGCGCGCGACATCGCGATCGATCTCATCGAAACCGTCGTCGTGGGGCTGGGCATGTCGGTGCTCGGCTGGCGGGTCGTTCCGGTCGACGCCGGCGTCCTCGGCCCGCTCGCCGCGGCGAGCCAGCCGGCGATCCGCCAGCTGTTCGTCGGCCCCCCGTCCGGCCCGGGGAACGCGCAAGCCTGGGAGCGGCGGCTCTACCTCGCTCGCCGTGTGATCGAGCGGCGTGCGGCGAGCGCCGGCCTACCCGTGTTCGTCTGTTCGTTCTCGTGCCGCACCGTCGTCTACAAGGCGCTTCTGGTCGGGACCGAGCTGCCGGCGTTTTACGCCGATCTCACGTCACCGCTGTTCGAGACCGGCATCGCCGTGTTCCACCAGCGGTACTCGACGAACACGCTGCCCAGCTGGCCGCTCGCGCAGCCGTTCCGGCTGCTCGCGCATAACGGCGAGATCAATACGCTGTGGGGAAATCGCAACGCGATGCTCGCGCGGGAACCGGCGCTCGCGGCGCCGGCGTGGGAGCGAGACGTCGAGCTGCTGAAGCCCGTCATCTGGGAGGACGGCAGCGACTCCACGAGCCTCGACAACGCGTTCGAGCTGCTCGTCCGCTCGGGACGCGATCCGGTCCACGCCCTGATGATGCTGCTCCCCGAGGCGTGGGAGCGCATCCCCGATATGCCTCCGGCACTGCGGAGCTTCTACGAGTATCACGCGGGATTGATGGAGCCATGGGACGGACCTGCCGCGCTCGCGTTCAGTGACGGCGTCGTCGCGGGCTCGGCGCTGGACCGCAACGGGCTGCGGCCGTGCCGCTACAAGGTGACGCGCGACAACGTCGTCGTCGCCGGATCGGAGGTCGGCATCGTCGACCTCGATCCCGCTGACGTCGTCGAGTCCGGCCGGCTCGGTCCGGGCGAGCTGCTGGTGGTCGATACGCTTCGCAACGTCGTCCTCCGCAGCGCCGACGCGAAGCTCGAGGTCGCACAGCGGTGCCCGTACCGCCGCTGGGCCACCCGCGTCATTCGCCAGCTGCCTGCCGAGGTCCCCGCGCTGGGGCCCGCGCTCCCCGCCCACGAGCTGACCGCCCGCCAGCACGCGTTCGGATACAGCCACGAGGACCTGCGTTTCGTCCTCGAGCCAATGGCCGCCGAAGGGCGCGACGCGATCTGGAGCATGGGCGACGACACACCGATCGCGCCGCTCTCCAAGTTGCCGCAGAGCCTGTACGCCTATGTGCGCCAGCGCTTCGCGCAGGTGACGAATCCGGCGATCGATCCGCTCCGCGAGGAGCTGGTGATGTCGCTCGTCATGTACCTCGGCCGGCGCGGCTCAGTGCTCGCGCAGCGGCCAGGCGGCAAGACACTGCTGCGCATCGAGCACCCGGTCCTCCTGGCGGAGGAAATGGCGGCCCTGCGGCGCGCCGGGGGGGGCGGCGGGGGCGGCTCGGACCCGACAACGTTGAGCGCCGTGTGGGAGGCCGCGGCAGGCCCCGAGGAGCTGGAGCGCGCACTCGAGACGCTCGCGCGCGACGCCGTGACGGCGGTACGCCGCGGCGCCACGATTCTCGTTATCAGCGACCGCGACGCCGACAAGGCGCGCGCGCCGATTCCGATGCTGCTCGCCATCGGTGCGGTGCACCAACGCCTCGTGCAGGCCAAGCAGCGGATCCGCGTGGGGCTCGTCGCCGAGGCCGGCGATGCGTGGGATGTGCATCATCTGGCGGCGCTCTTCGGGTACGGCGCCGAGGCGGTGCACCCCTGGCTCGCGTTGCAATGCCTGCGCGACGTCGAGTCCTCGGCCGGGAAATACCGCAGCGCCGCGGAGAAGGGGCTGCTCAAGATTCTCTCGAAGATGGGGATCTCGACGCTGCAGTCGTATGCCGGGGCGCAGATCTTCGAGGCCATCGGGCTCGGCCCCGCCGTGATCGAGCGCTGCTTTACCGGGACGGCGTCGGTCATCGGCGGGATCGGCTTCAGGGAAATCGCCGAAGATGTGCTGGCCAGGCACCACAGCTCTGGCCTCCTCCCCGATCACGGCCGCGTGCGTTATCGCCGGGACGGCGAAGATCACGGCTGGTCGCCGCCGCTGGTGCGCGCGCTGCAGCACGGGGAGTACGACGGATTCGTCGCAGGCACACGCGCGCGCGCGCCCGCCGGCCCGCGCGATCTGCTCGATTTCCGCGCCCAGACGCCGGTGCCGCTCGACGAGGTCGAGCCTGCCGAAGACATTCGGCGCCGCTTCATCTCCAGCGCGATGTCGCTCGGCGCGTTGTCACCGGAGGCGCACACCACGCTCGCAATCGCGATGAATCGCATGCACGCGCGGTCGAATTCGGGGGAAGGCGGCGAGGACCCGGCGACGTATGTCGCCCGGGGCGACGGCGATCGCGCCGATAACCGGATCAAGCAGGTCGCCTCGGGCCGGTTCGGGGTGACGGCGGAGTACCTGGTCCGCGCGGACGAGCTCGAGATCAAAATCGCGCAGGGCTCGAAGCCCGGTGAAGGCGGCCAGCTCCCCGGCCATAAAGTCACCGAGCTCATCGCGCGGCTGCGCCATGCGGTCCCGGGGATCCCGCTCATTTCTCCACCGCCGCACCACGACATCTACTCGATCGAGGATCTGGCGCAGCTGATCCACGATCTCAAGCAAGTGAACCCGACGGCGCGCGTGGGCGTGAAGCTCGTGGCCGAGGCGGGCGTGGGCACCGTCGCCGCCGGCGTCGCCAAAGCGTACGCCGACTACGTCCTCATCTCGGGCCACAACGGCGGGACGGGCGCGTCGCCGCTGTCGTCGATCAAGCACGCCGGCTCGCCCTGGGAAGTCGGCCTTGCCGAGACGCAAGCGATCCTGATGCGCAACAAGCTGCGCGAGCGCATCGAGGTCCGGACCGACGGCGGGCTGCGCACGGGACGCGATGTCGTGATCGCCGCGCTGCTCGGCGCCGAGGCATTCGGGTTTGGGACGGCGACGGTCGTGGCGCTCGGCTGCGCCATGGCGCGCCAGTGTCACCTGAATTCCTGCCCCACGGGGATCGCGACACAGCGGCCCGACCTGCGCGCCAAGTTCAAGGGCACGCCGGAGCAGGTCATCGCCTATTTCACGCACATTGCGGAAGACGTCCGGCGCATCATGGCATCACTCGGCGTGCGCCGCATGGATGACCTCATCGGCCACGTGGAACTGCTGCAGCGAATCGAGCGCAGCGAGACGCCCCGCGCCGCCCTGCTCGATCTGTCCGCGTTGCTCACGCCGCCTGACGACCCCACCGAGGCCCGCCGGCGCACGATCGCGCGGAATACGCGGCCGGGCATCGTGTCGCTCGACGCCGACATCCTGGCGCAGCGGATCACCGCTCCGCACGTGGTCTCGATCGGGAATCATCACCTCACGGTCGGCGCGCGGATCGCGGGCGAGCTCGCGCGCGAGCACGGGAGTCAGGGCCCGGGCACGCCGCTCAAGCTCCGGTTCCGCGGCAGCGCGGGTCAGAGCTTCGGCGCGTTCACGCTCCCACGCATGCACCTGCAGCTCGAGGGCGAAGCGAACGACCACGTCGGCAAGGGGCTGTGCGGCGGCGAGATCGTGATCCGGCCCTTCCGCGGCGCCGCCTACGCGTCCAGCGCGCACGTGCTGCTCGGAAACACCGCGCTCTATGGAGCGACCTCAGGCTGGTTGTTCGCGGCAGGCGCCGCCGGCGACCGGTTCGCAGTCCGGAATTCCGGCGCCGTCGCGGTGATCGAGGGCGCAGGCGACCACTGCTGCGAGTACATGACCGGCGGCATGGTGGTCGTCCTGGGAACCGTGGGGCGGAATTTCGCGGCCGGGATGTCGAACGGCATCGCGTACGTGCTCGACGAGCAGGGCGTGCTCGAGACGCACTGCAACCTCGAGATGGTGGCGGTCAGCGGCCTCAATTCGATGGATGAGCGCGTCCTGCGCAAACTCGTCCAGCAGCACTTCCACAAGACTGGCAGCGCCCGCGCGCGGTTGATCCTCGCGCGGTGGGAATCGTATCGCACCCTCTTTCGCAAGGTCGCACCGCCCGTGGCGGTGCTCGAACCAGCGGCTCACTTCCAATCGACGGGGAGTACTCCATGAAGCTCATCACGACGATCGTTCGCCCGGACCGCGTTCCCGAGGTCAAGGCGGCGCTGTTCCGGGCCGGGATCACGGGGATCACGCTGAGCCGCGTGAGCGGCCACGGCGGTGAGCACGAGCGGTTCGAGCAGTATCGCGGCACCGCGCTCGTCATGGAGTTTCACGAGAAAGTCAAAATCGAAATGGTGTGTTCTGAGCCCTTCGTCGAGCCGTGCGTGAAGGCGATTCTCTCGGCGGCCCGCACCGGCGAGGTCGGTGACGGCAAGATCTTCGTACAACCCATCGAGCGGGTGATCCGCATCCGCACCGGTGAGGTAGACAATGCGGCGCTGACCGCGGTCAATGCCGACGCGGTCCAGCGCGCGGCGATCAACGCAACCGAATCGGGGGTCGCGTGACGCAAGCCGCCGTGTGGCTGCTCATGACTGTGTGCCGCCGGAGCGGGCGGCTCGCTCGGCGGCAGCGTGGTCGTCGACGCTTTTGCCGTAGAACCGACCTCCGCGCCCGAGCCGGCCGTATGATGGACGTGGGGGCGGGAGCGGCTTTCTAAGATTATTCTTCATCACCATGACGACGTCGTTGCCGTCGCAGTTCAAGGTCGGGCTCGTGCAGATGAGCATGAGCGACGACACCGAGTCGAACCTCGGGAAAGCCGTCGCCCGCATTCGCGACGCCGCGCAGCAGGGCGCGACGCTCGTGTGCCTGCCGGAGCTGTTCCGCACGCAGTACATCGGCCAGCGCGAGGATCACGCGCTGTTCGATCTCGCCGAGGCCGTTCCGGGGCCCACGACCGAGACGCTCGGCAAAATCGCAAAGGAGAACGGCGTCGTGGTGATCGCGTCGCTGTTCGAGCGCCGCGCCGCCGGCCTGTATCACAATACCGCCGCGGTCATCGACGCCGACGGGAAGGTCAAGGGGATCTATCGCAAGATGCACATCCCCGATGATCCCGCCTATTACGAGAAGTTCTACTTCACGCCGGGCGACCTCGGTTTTCGCGCCTTCGACACGAAGGTCGGCCCGATCGGCACGCTGGTGTGCTGGGACCAGTGGTATCCCGAAGCCGCGCGCCTCACGGCCCTCCAGGGGGCAAACATTCTGCTCTATCCGACCGCCATCGGCTGGCACCCGGCGGAGAAAGCGCAGCACGGCGAGCAGCAGCTCGACGCGTGGAAGACGATTCAGCGCAGTCATGCGATTGCGAACGGCTGCTGGGTCGCCGCCGTCAACCGCGTCGGCCTGGAGAGGCTCGATGGCGAGGGGGCCGGGATCGAATTCTGGGGCCACTCCTTTGTGTGCGATCCGTTCGGCGTCATCGTCGCCGAGGCTGCCGAGGATGAGGCGCTGGTGCTGGCGCAGGTCGATCTCGCACGGATCGAGGAAGTACGCCGCAATTGGCCGTTCCTGCGGGATCGCCGCACAGACGCGTACAGCGATATCCAACACCGGTTTCTCCGAGATTGAGCCATGGCTTCGTTATGCCGGCCGAGTGGGAGCCGCATGCGGCGACCTGGATCGGCTGGCCGCATAACGTCACCGATTGGCCCGGCAAGTTTCCACCGATCCCCTGGGTCTATGGTGAGATCGTCCGCGCGCTCACGCGGGGCGAAGTCGTCCGGATTCTCGTCAACTCCGCGCGCCACCAGGCTCAGGCGAGCCGGATTCTCAAGCAGGTCGGCGTCGATCTCGAGCGCGTGGATTTTCTGCGCTTCCCCACCAATCGCGGCTGGACGCGCGACTTCGGACCGATCTTCGTCCGCCGAGCCACCGGGCTGGCGATCGCCCGTTTCCATTTCAACGCCTGGGCGAAGTACAAGGACTGGAAGAAAGACGACAAGATCCCCGTCCTGGCGGCGAAGCGCCTCAAGCTCCCTCTGGTTGATGCGAGGATCGTCCTGGAGGGCGGCAGCATCGACGTGAACGGCCACGGCACGCTGCTCACGACGGAGGAATGTCTCCTCGATCCGAACGTGCAGACCCGCAACCCCGGGTTGTCGCGCTACGAGATCGAGAATGTCTTTCGGGACACGCTCGGCGTCACGAACACGCTCTGGCTCGGCAAGGGGATTGCCGGGGACGACACCCACGGCCACGTGGATGACGTGTGCCGCTTCGTGAAGCCCGGGACGGTCGTCCTGTGTCGCGAGGACAATCCGAAGGACAGCAATTACAAGCCGCTCGCCGAGAACCGCGAGCGCCTGCAAGGTATGCACCTGGAAAGAGGGGCGAGTATCGAGGTGATCGACCTCCCGATGCCCGCCCCTTTGTATTTCGACGGAGTCCGCTTACCTGCCAGCTATGCGAACCTCTACATCGCCAACGCCGCAGTCCTCGTACCGACGTTCAACGATCCCAAGGATCGCGTGGCGCTCGGCATCCTCGCCGAGCTGTTTCCGGATCGCCCCGTCGTCGGGATCCACGCGGTGGATCTCGTCTGGGGGTTAGGAACAATTCATTGCCTGACACAGCAGGAACCGGCAGTTACTTCAGCTGCCAGATCTCGATTCGATTCCCCGTAAGGATCGGAATCAGCACGCGATTTCGCTTCGCGTCGTAGCCGATGTCGGCGGGACTGGGCACGCCGGTGATCACCTTCACTTCCTGCCCGCTTTCGTACGCGGACACGGTGGAGTCGGCCCAGCTCGACACCAGGATCCGCGTGCCGGCGACCTCGACGCCGTCGAATCCGCCGGCGCCCTTGGCGATGACCTTGGGCGCCTTGTCACCCGGCTTCCACGCGAGCACCGTCTTGCTCGCCCCAAACGAAACGATGATAAACCGCTTGCCCACCGGATCGACCGTGATGCCGTTGGGCCAGCCGAGGCTGTCACCGCGCGCCGCAATGGTGATCTTGCGATCGGGTCCGATCCGGAAGACGCGGTCGGGTCCGGGATGCAGCACGTTGCCGACATCGTCGAACTTGATGCCGGTGTCGGTGATGTAGATCGCACCCGAAGCGATGGTGAGGTCGTTCAGGAACACGGCGCCCGCACTGTCGAGCTTGAAGCTGTCGAGCGGTGCCCCGGTCCGCGCGTTGAAGGCGCGCACGGCGTCGATATCCGCCACCCACAGCGTGTCTCCGGCAACCGCCAGGCCCTTCGGCCCATTCAGCGTGACGCCGGCCCGGCCGCCCTCGATGAACTTGAGGTTCTCGATCGCCCCGTCGGGCCGCACGCGACTGATGAATCCGTTGTTGTCCTTCGCCGTTGGCGACCCGTTGATGTTCGAGACGAAGTAGATGTCCTGCGCCGAGTCGTGCAGGACCGATTCCGGCGTGGAAAAGCCGGGCACCGTCAGCGTCCGGGTGGCACCGGGAGCGGCAGGTGGCGGCGGCACCAATGCGGCGGTGTCCATCGCCGCCCGGAGCGTGTCGAGAACGTTGGCAACCTTTTTCCGATCGACGCGCTCGCATGCCACCAAGACAGCAAGGGTCGTACAGAGGACGGTCGTTCGCATCAAGGCTCTTCCTCCTTGGCCAGGGCCGCACCGAAGTACCCGTTCAGGGTGCGGAGGGTTCACGCCTTCGCTTCCTCGAGCTCTTTCTTCCGCGCCTCGGTCACCTTCGCGGCGATCTCCGGCGGCGCGTCCTGATAGACGTGGAACTTCATCTTGTACGTGCCGCGCCCGTGCGTGAGCGAATGTAGCGTCGTCGCGTAGCGGTCCAGCTCGGCCTCGGGCACATGCGCTTTCACCTTGGTCAGGCGGCCGTCCTTCTCGGTGCCCATGATCTGGCCGCGCCGCGACGAGAGGTCACCCATGACGGCGCCCTGGTATTCGTCCGGCGTCCAGACCTCCACGTCCATGATCGGCTCCAGCAACACGGGGCGGGCGCCGGGACTCACGTTCCGGAACGCCAGGATGCCGGCCATCTTGAACGACATTTCGTTCGAGTCGACGTCGTGATACGAGCCGTCGAAGACCTCGAACTTGAAGTCCACGACCGGATAGCCGGCCACCGGCCCCTTGTGCGCCGCCTCGAGCACGCCGCGCTCGACCGCCGGGATATACTGGCGCGGGATCACACCGCCGACGATCTCATCCACGAACTGCACGCCTGAGCCACGGGGCAGCGGGGCGATGCGAATCCAGCAGTCGCCGTACTGCCCGCGCCCGCCGGTTTGCTTCTTGTGTTTCCCCTGACCCTCGGACTTGCCGCGAAACGTTTCGCGGTAGGCGACCTTCGGCTTGGTGGTCTGCGCATGCACGCCGAACTTCCGCGCCAGCCGGCCTACCACGATCTCGAGATGCCGCTCGCCGAGTCCCCGGATCAACGTCTGGCCCAGCTCGCTGTTGTACTCGTGATGAAACGTGGGATCCTCTTCGTGCAGCTTGTGCAGGCCGGTCGACAGCTTGTCCTCTTCCCCGCGCTGCTTCACTTCGACCGCCACGGTGATCACCGGCTCGGGGAACGGGATCTTCGCAAGGACGAGTCCCCTGTCTCGCGTCGACAGCGTGTCGTTGGTATGCGTATCGCGGAGTTTGGCGACCACGCCGATGTCGCCCGCATTGAGCTCGGGAATCTCGATGCGCTCTTTGCCCTGTCCGACGCAGAGGTGGTTCAGCTTTTCCGCGGCGTCACGCGGGGCATTCCACACGTCTTGCCCGTTCTTCACGTGACCGCAGAAGATGCGAAACAGCGTCACGTCGCCGACGTGGGGCTCGGAGACGGTCTTGAACACCTGCGCCGCCAGCGGGCCGGCATTGTCGGGCGTGAGCGAGAGGCGGTCCGCACTACCCCACTTTTGCGCCTCGACCGGCGGCCGCTCCTGCGGCGCCGGGCACAGCTCCACGAGCTTGTTGAGGAGCGCACGGGTGCCGTACGTCAGCTCGGCGGCCCCGCAGAACAGCGGGAACAGCTCCCCCTTCGCCATTCCCGCCTTCATCGCGGCGATCGCCTCGTCGCGTCCGATCTCCTCGCCGCCGAGATAGCGCTCGAGCAGGGTGTCGTCGGTCGCGGCGATGCTTTCGATCAGCTCCTGCGAGTACTTCTCGAACCGGTCCTTGTACTCGTCCGGGACATCGACCTCGTCGTACTCGCCCGCTTTCGTGCCCTTCTTGTACAGGTGCGCCTTCTTCGAGAACAGATTGATGATCCCGTGGAACTCCAGGCCTTCGCCGACCGGAATCTCCACCGGGATCACTTTGGGCGTCAGCCGTTCCTTGATCTGATCGAAGACGCGCTCGAAGTTGGCGTGCTCCTTGTCCATCAGCGACACGAAGAACAGGCGCGGGAGCGCGCGGCGCTCGCAATAGTCCCAGACCTTCTCCGTTCCGACTTCGACGCCGGCCGTAGCGGACAACACGACGACCGCGGAGTCGGCGGCGTACACGCCCGCGAGCGCGTCGCCGGTGAAGTCCAGGTATCCAGGCGTGTCGATCAGATTGATCTTCGTGTCCATCCACTCGGCAACGGCCAGCGCGAGGTTGATGGAGTACTTGCGTTCGATTTCGTCGGCGGTGTAATCGGTGAGGGCGGTACCATCTTTTACAGATCCGTGCCGTTTGCTCGTTCCGGCCACGAACGCCAGGGCATCGACCAGGGAGGTCTTACCGCTCGCGCCGTGGCCGACGACGGCCACATTCCGGATCTCCGGCGTCTTGTACACTCGCAACTGTCCACCTCCTGCGGGGGGACAGAAATATGATTTCGGAGGGAGTGAGATGGCTAGATGATCAGGAAGACGCCGAGAGGCCGAGCGGCTGAGGGGCTATGAGGACCGAGCTAACGGGAAAACCCTACTAGCTCGATCCTCATAACCCCTCGGCCGCTCAGCCTCTCGGCGTCTACCTCAACGTCTACTCGCCTACGGCTTCCATCTCTCCATCGGCCGTCGCATCATGGTCGTGATTCGCGTATCTGACATGCTCGACCAGCCTGTGCAGGATCTGTATTCCCCTCAGGTTGAGCGCGAGCGCCGTGACCTTGTCTCCATTCACGAAGGCCTGGTCCGCCTGCACTCTCAGATCCTTCACGTGCGCCAGAATCGCGCGGATCCTCGGCGCATCTCGATCACCCAGGAACTTCTCGATCCTGTCGATCGCGCTGTCGACCGCGAGACCGGTGCGCTCGGGAGCGTTGGGGAAGAGCTCGATCACCGCCGCGAGCACGAACCGGAACGCGGTGCGCCGATCGGCGCGCGCCGTAGCGGTGTCGCCGCGCTGAAATGCCGCCCACGCCGAATCGCGATACACGTGCGCCGAATCGAGATCCATGCGCGCCGCGGCGTTGTCGGTCGTGCGCAGCGTGTCGAGCAGCCGTCTGAACCAGCCGTCGCACGTGGCAGTGCCGGCCGGGGACGCCGCCGCGTTGTCGGCGAGGACCTGGGCGTTCTGGGCGAGCATCAACTCGTTGGTGGTGGCACCCGTGGGATCCTGACTACAGGCCGCCGCAAAGGTGAGGGCGGCAAGTGCAATCGTCATTCGCTTGTGCATCAACGGCTCCATGAAAAAGTCTGGCCCTTTGACGCTGAAGCTTAGATGCCGTTAAGACTCATGGGGAGTGGGCGGGGGGTGACTCACCGGTGCCATTCGAAACGCGGCGAGGCCCGCAAGCGCCATGACCGCACCTGAGAGCAGGAACGACGTGATGGGGCTCACAATGTCGTACACCGTGCCGGTGACCGGGGGGCCCGCAGTCCGGCCCAGCGCCGCAATCGCCTGCGCGGCGCCCAGGACCGTGCCCTGTTCTGTCGCGGCTGCATAAACCGACACCAACCCCGTCGCGGCCGGTGCGAAGACGCTGTTCGAAACCGCCAGGACGAATGTCCACGCGTAGAGCAGCAGGGAGCTGTGCAGGAACGGAATGACCGCAATAGACAGCGCCATGCCGAGCGATCCGGCGATCACCAGCGTGCGCTCTCCGGTGCGTCGGACGATCTTGCCAAAGAAGTAGCCCTGAATTGACGCCGCCGTGACGCCGATGAGCGTAAAGAGGATCGCGAGCTCGCGTTTCCCCCACCCGAGGGACGCAGCCGCGTACAGCGGCAGCACCACCGTGTAGCCCGCGAAGGCAAACGGCGTGAGCGCCCAGACGGCCATCAGCGGGCGCAGGAGCGGCCGTGAAACGGCTTCGCCGATGTGCCCAAGGTCGAATAAGCGACGTTTGACGCGATGCTCCGGCGCGAGCGACTCGGGCAGGATGAAGTACGCCGAGACGAAATTCGCGAGCGAGAGACCGACCGCAATGAGCCCCGGTGCGGCCGGGCCGAGATAGTAGTCCGAGAATCCTGCGATCGCGGGTCCGAGGCTGAAGCCCAGGCCGAACGCGGCCCCGACGAGTCCCATCGCGCGGGAGCGCTCGGCCGGTGTGGAGATGTCGGCCATGTACGCTTGCGCCGCGGAGATATTGCCGCCCGCAAATCCGGAGACCACGCGCGACAGAAACAGGATCCAGTACGATCCCGCAAACGCGAACAGCGTGTAGCCGACGGCGTTGCACAACATCGTCGTCAGCAGCACCGGCCGGCGGCCCACGCGGTCGGACACCTTGCCGAGCAGCGCGGTCGCGACGAATTGCATCAGCGAGAACACGCCGATGATCGCGCCGTAACCCAACCCGCCGGCGCCGAATCGCTGCGCGTAGGACGGCAGAATCGGCAGCACGATCCCGAAGCCGATCAGGTCGATCAGGACGGTGAAGAAGATGACGCCGACGCGGGCGCGGGATGCGGGCATTGGGGCTGCAATATAGCATTGAGCGACTCTCTCTCCCGGAGTAGTGTCATGGCCGACTGGTACCGACTCGGCACCAAAGCCGAGCTGCTCACACGCGCGCCCTGCGCGATCAAGATCGAGCACCACCGCATCGCGGTGTTCCTCTATAACGGCCGGCTCACGGCGATCTCCGACATCTGCAACCACAAGGGCGGCCCGCTGTCGGAGGGGCGGCTCAACGGAGAATTCGTCACCTGCCCATGGCACGCGTGGGAGTACAGTGTCGTTTCGGGGAAAGGGCCGGAGGGATACGATGAGGAGCAGGTCCCGGTCTACGCGCTGGAGGAGCGGGCGGACGGCATCTACGTCCAGATCCCGCCCATCGCGCCTCGCAAGCTCGTGAAGCACAAACCGAGTCATTTGCTCGAGGAGCATCCGAAGGCGGCCGGCGCGCCCTGCCGCGTGCTCGGCATCTCGACGACAGGGATGGACGACACCAACCCGCGCTTCTCGACTTCGGATGCCTTACTCGACCATGCGATGGCGCGCGCCGGCGAGCTCGAGGCCGATACGCAGCTGATCAAGCTGCGCTCGCTGCGATTCCGGACGTGCGAAGGCAACTACTCCAAGGCCTCCCATGCCTGCACGTGGCCATGCGCGATCACCGAGCGTGATCCCGACGATCAGCTCACCGCGGTGTATGAGGGGTTGGTCCACTGGGCCGATGTCGTGTTGATCTCCACGCCCATCCGCTGGGGAAGTCCGTCGTCGCTCTATTACAAGATGGCGGAGCGGCTCAACTGCGTGCAGAACCAGATCACGATTCACAACAACGTGCTGATCCGTAACAAGGTCGCCGCGTTCATCATCACCGGCGGCCAGGACAACATTCAGGCCGTCGCCGGAGGCCTGATGACGTTTTGGTCGGAGCTCGGCTTCGTCTTCCCACAGTTCCCGTTCATCGCGCACTCGCGCGGCTGGGACGCCGAGGACATGCAGAACAACGTCCGGCAGGTCAAAGCGAGCGATGCGCTGCGTGACGCATCACGCGAGCTGGTGGAGCGGGCGGTGGACTTCTGGAGCATGCTCGACAAGAATCGCGGCATCATGGAGAAGCCGATGGAGCGCGCGGGCCGGAAAGCCAATCCGCTCGATCCCGCGGAAGAACTTGCGGACCGTCTGAACTGAGGACAGGTTCGGGGAGTCCTTGGCCCCCGCCCGTCCCCATGGTCTCAGGAGCGCATACATGCTGAGCTTAGTCCGCAGAACCGCCACGATCGCGGTCGCGATCGTCGCCGCGGCTTGCGTCGAGTACGCACCCGTCAGTCCAACATTGAACGGCGCCACGCAAGCCCCATCGAGCAGCCCCGCCCTGCAGCTCGTTTCCGCATCGGCCAACGCCACGCCCTACATCATCGACTTCATGGGAAACGCATTGCCCGCGAATCTGGCAGCGCAGGTCGCAAAGGCGGGGGGCGTGTTGACGACGAGCATCGACCAGATTGGCATCGCCGTCGCGACGTCCGACGATCCGACATTCGCGGACCGCGCCATCGCGATCAAGGGTGTCTACAGCGTCGAACCCGATCCGATGGTGCAGTGGGTGCAGCCGGAACGTGTTGTCGAAGCGGACGTGTCTGATGCGAGCCCTGGTGGCGCGGTGACGGTCGAGCCCAATACGGCGTTTGGTGCCGCTGAACCCAACCGTCTCGCGCAGTGGGTCCCCGACGCGATGTCCGCTCCATCCGCCTGGGACGCGGGCGCGCGCGGTGCGGGAGCCCGCGTCGCCATCGTCGATGGCGGCATCTACAGCGCTCACGTCGACATCGCACCCGAGCTGGACGTCGCGCATTCACGCTCGTTCGTGCCGAATCAGCCTTACAACTTTGATCAGGCACGCAACGCGCAGGGTCAATGCGTGCTCAACGACACCTTCTGGCATGGTACGCACGTCGCCGGCATCGTCGCAGCGCCCGCAAACAACTCGGGCACCGTGGGCATTGCGCCGAGCGCGACAATCATCGGCGTGAAGGTATTGCACTGTGGCAGCGGGGCATTCTCCTGGGTCCTCAATGGCATCGTGTACGCGGCAACGCCCACCGCCCAGGGAGGTGCTGGCGCAGACATCATCAACATGAGTCTGGGCGCCTCGTTCGAGCATCAAGCCCATGACACGACGGGGAAGGTGCTGCGAGACACGGTTACGGGTAAAGTCATCCACACGGCGCGCGGGGCGGCACAGCTCGCCCGAGCTATCGGCAAAGCGACCACGTACGCGTATCAGCAAGGCGTCACGGTCATCGCCGCCGTCGGAAACGACGCCACGAACCTTGACCAGACCAACGACCTCATGTTCCTGCCGGCTATGGCTCCGCACGTCATCGCCGTGGCGGCGACCGGACCAGTGGGGTACGCGCTCGGGGCGACCAACTTCGACCGGCCCGCGTCCTACACTAACTACGGGCAGTCGGCGGTGAGCTTCGCCGCAGGTGGGGGAGACTTTGTGCTGCCGGGCAACGCCTTCTGCGGCATTCCGCGTAACCCGCCGGGAACCGGATTTCTCGTCTCTTTCTGCTGGGCGTTCGACCTGGTCTTGGCCCCCTGCCGTGGTCCGGTTGCCACCAACGACCGCGATTGTCTCGCCGCGGGAACGAGTATGGCGGCACCGGCGGTCTCTGGAGTGGCGGCGCTCATCATCGGAAAGTTCGGCCGCATCGGCCCGGCTGCCGTCGAAGCGAAACTCCGCGCGTCCTCGGATGATCTCGGCAAGCCCGGCAACGACGACTTCTATGGCGGCGGACGAGTTAACGCGCTGAGGGCAATCCACTAGCTCTCGTACGGTTCGGCAAACGGGCTCGCCAGGCGGCGGGCCCGTTTGTTTTAGGCGGCTACCGACTCTCGACGGGCGCCGCGTACATCGAGGACCATCCGGCCCGCCGTCGCACCGAGAATGACGGCTCCGCCCACCAGCGTCGCCGGACCGGGCGTTTCACCGTGGACGAGCCACGCCCAGATCGGATTCAGGACCGGCTCGATAAGAAGGAAGAGGCCGACCTCGAGCGCACGCACCTGGGGCACCGCACGGGCCAGGAAGAGATACGGGATGCCGAGCTGGCAGACGCCGAGAAAGACGACGACCGCCCAATCCGCCGGCCGCCCCGCGCTCAGTGGTTGCGCCATCACCAGCGCGAAGATCCCCGCCGTGATATTCCCCGACACCGCCGCCGCCGCGACTGAGGCGCCGCGCGCCGCGAGCCAGCGATACCCCATGACCGTGAAGGCCCAAGTCACGGCACAGATCGCGGCAAGCACGTTGCCCAACGCCGGATTCGGCGCCGTCGCCGACGGCCGGTCCAATCCTAGAAAGAACAGCCCCAACCCCGCGCCCATGACCGCCATCTGCATGATGTCGCGCCGGGTTGCGTGTTCGCCCAGGAGCAGCGGCGCGAGCAGGAGGATGAACAGCGGGCTCGTGGACTGCAGGAAAATCGCGCTGGCCGCCGTCGTGTGCTTGTTCGCCTGCACGTACAGCAGCGTCGTCGCCGCATACGCGAAGCCCACCACGATGGTCCGCCAGCTCCAGCCGCGTCGTGCCTCGGGGAGCAGGATGAGGATTGTCAGCATCGCGAGCGCGGCGCGGCACGCGGCGAGCTGCCAGGCCCCGAAGCTGCACCACTTGATGGCCGCGCCGCCGCTCGAGAACAGCACGGCAGCCAGAATAATTTTGGACCTGGGGCTCATGGTGGCGTGGAATATATTACCGGTCATGGAAGTGCAGATCTTCGGTGTGAAAAAGAGCTCTGACACGCGTGCGGCGCTGCGCTTTTTCGCCGAGCGCCGCATCAAGGTCCATTTCGTCGACCTGAACGAGCGCGCGGCAGCGGTGGGCGAGCTGCGCCGCTTCGCCCAAAAGTTCGGGATTCAGGCGCTCGTCGACTCGGGCTCGCGCCGGTACGCCGAGCTGGGGCTGCGCTCGGGAGTCCTCAGCGAGGAGCGCTGGCTTGAGAAGCTCAGCATCGAGCCGCTGGTGCTGCGGATGCCGCTGGTGCGCTACCAGCAGCAGCTCACGATCGGGGCCGCACCGGAGACCTGGGACGCGTGGTACGCTGCTGCCAAGTCCTGACCCTCGCCCTGTGCGCCGCCTGCGCGACCACCCCCCCCGGTACTCGTGTGACCACTGACGCCTTCCGGTTCGTCGATTCGCTCTTCGCAGCGTATACGGGCTCCGATGTCCCCGGCGCCAGCGTCGTGGTGATCCACGACGGCAGGGTGGTCGTCCGTCGCGCGTACGGGATGGCGGATCTCGAGCGCCGCGTCAACGCTGTACCCGAAACCGACTACCGCCTTGCGTCGGTCTCCAAGCAATTCACTGCGATGGCGGTGATGTTGCTCGCCAAGGACGGCAAGCTCCGCTACGACCAGCCGGTGTGCGACTTCCTGCCAGAGCTGCCCGCGGCCACACGCGCCGTCACGGTGCGGCACCTGCTTAACCACACGTCGGGACTCTGGGACTACGAAGACCTGGTTGCCGAATCACGCACGACCCAGCTCGACGACCGTGATGTGTTGTCGCTGCTCGGGTCCAAGGACTCGCTCTATTTCTCGGCTGGCAGCGAATATCGCTATAGCAACTCCGGTTACGTCCTGCTTGGCATGATCGTCGCCAGGGTGTCTGGTATGACGCTCCCTCAGTTTCTGCGCGCGCGCATCTTCGAGCCGCTCGGCATGCACGCCTCGGTCGCACACGTGGAAGGATCGGATACCGTCCCGCGGCGCGCGTTCGGATACTCCCCCAGCGGTGGGACGTTCGTGCAGACCGATCAGAGCGTCACGAGCGCGACGCTGGGCGACGGCGGCATCTACACGAATATCGACGACATGACGCGCTGGGATCAGGCGCTCTATACCACGCAGCTCGTGGACGCGGCGGCGCTGCAGCTCGCCACGACCCCGCCGCAGCTGCCCGGTGGCGCGGCGACGCAGTACGGATTTGGCTGGTTCGTGGATAGGTATCGCGGCGAACCGCGCTGGCGCCACACCGGCGAGACGAGCGGGTTTCGAAATGCGATCCAGCGGTTCCCGGGACGGCGGCTGACGATTGTGGTGCTCACCAGCCGCTCGAGTGGCGAGCCGGCAGCGATCGTGGAGCGCATCGCCGACCGGCTGTTGTTTCGCTAGCGCTCGATCCGGTAACCGAACGTCCGCACGGTCACGATGTGGCGCGGGTGGGCGGGGTCGTGCTCGAGCTTGCGGCGCAGCATCGCGACGTGCGTGTCCACCGTCCGGCTCATCACGTCCTCGGCGTAGCCCCACACTTCCTGGAGCAGCTCGAGGCGGCTCACCACGCGCCCACCGCGCTTGAGCAGCGCGACCAGCAGCGCGTATTCCTTGGGCCGTAGCTCCGCCGTCTGCCCGGCGCGCCGCACCTGATGGCGCGCGAAGTCGACCGTGACATCCCCAAAACCGTGCAGCACGGGATCGGCGGCGCCCCCCTCCCCTTCGCGCCTGATCCATTCGAGAAAATCGGCGGCCCGCTGGACGGTCGCGACGATGCGCTCGTCATCGAAGGGCTTGAGCAGGTAGTCGAACGCCTGAATCTCGAACGCGCGCACGGCGTGCTCCTCGAAGGCGGTGACGAAGATGATCGCCGGCGGGCGCTCCTCATTCGCGGCCGCCGCCACGGCGAAGCCGTCGAGGTCGGGCATCTGGATGTCGAGGAACACGAGGTCAGGGGGGGGCGCGCCGCGCCGCAGCAGCTCGACGGCGTCGCGCCCATTGGCACACTCGTCGATCCGCGTGACGGTGCTGATCTGCTGCAGCACGCCGCGCAGCCGCCGCCGGGCCGGCGCTTCGTCGTCAACGATGATCGCGCGCATGATCGGAGAACGGGATGTCGATCGTCGCGACGGCGCCGCCCGTCGCGGGAGGCGGTGCGTTGGTCAGCTCGAAGCGGTGACTGGGACCGTACAGCTCGACGAGCCGCGCCCGCGTATTCGCGAGGCCGAGTCCGCCCCAGCCTCCACCGTTGCTCGTGGGGCCGCGGTCAGCCTGCAGGCCGGGTCCGTTGTCGCGCACCTGCAGGTGCAGGCGGTCGCCTTCCCGCGTGGCCGCGATCTCGATTTCCGCGACCTGGCCGTTGGGGACGATCCCGTGCCTGATCGCGTTCTCCACGAGCGGCTGCAGCAACAGCGTGGGGACCACGGCGGCCGCGGCATGCGGATCGACGCGGAACGTCACGCGCAACCGATCACCGAAGCGAGCCTCCTGGATGGCGACGTAGTGGTCCAGCAACTCGAGCTCCTCCTCGAGTCTGACGAGGGGACCGCGTTCCGGGTTGAACGATTGCCTGAGTAGCTCGGACAGCCGGGTGATCATCCGGTTCGCCTGCTTGGGATCCTCCAGCACGAACGCCGAGATCGTGTGGAGGGTGTTGAAGAGGAAGTGGGGCTGCAGCTGTCCCACGAGCGCATCGAGCCGAGCCTGGACGAGCTGCATCTCCAGCCGCTGGGCGCGCCAGGCGTGATAGAGTCCCGCGATCATCGCGTAGACCAGCAGATTGAAGGTCCACCATATCGCGATGCCGTCCGAAACGCCGCTCAGGACGGTATGCGGCGTGCGCCACTCGCCGAGCGCCCATTTCATGCCGCCTTCGAACCCCGCACAGGCGACCGCGATCGCGACGGCCATCGGGACGTGCGCCGTAATGAGCAGCGCCGGCCGGCGAATGCGGACCACCGCCCACGCGGCGAAAGCACACACCGGGGGGGTAAACAGCGCCCAGGTCCACCATCCCGTGAACTGCCACGCGAGAATCCAGCCCCAGGGACGAGGCTCGGCGTCAGCGATGGTCTGAAAATGCATCTGGATGGAGAACAGCAACGCCACGGCCGACCAGGCGCCGAATACGATGAATGCCCGCTTCATGAGCCTCATTGTAGCATGGTACGAAACAGTCGGCCGAGCCGTGGGCGCGTCGTGGTCAGAATCGTGTGAATTTCACACGGCCGTAACGCGCCGCCTCTACGCTGGCTGCGTCCGTGCGCTCAGATTGGTGCCCGGAGGTAATCCATGCGACACCTGCTGCTCGGCCTCACGCTACTCATGACTGCCGGCGATCGAACCGCGAATCGGGACGCCCTGCTCGCCGCCGACCGCGCGCTCTCCGACAAAACCGCATCGCTTGGCATGGTGCAGGGCTTTGTGCCAGTGCTGGGCCACGGCGCGGCCTACCTGTATCCCGGCGCGCCGCTGCTCCGCGGCAGCGATCACATTCGATCGTTTCTCGAGAGTACCGACTCGATCGTACAACAGACTTGGGCGCCGGTCTTCGCCGACGTTTCCGCGGACGGCCGTCTGGGCTACTCGTATGGGTGGACACGCTCGAGCGGAGCGCGAGGCAAATATCTCGCGTGTTGGCAGAAGACACACGAGGCGTGGCGGCTCGCGGCGTTTGCGAGTTCGCGCCCCGTCCCCGTGCCCGACTCGGTTGCCCTTCCGCCGCCCCAGCCGGGCAACGGCACGCTCAGCGCCCAGGTGCGCGGCCGTGCCGATTCACGTGAGCTGATGCAGACAGATTCGTCCTTCGCGGCGCTGTCGGCGGCGAGCGGCGCGAAGACCGCGTTCCTTGCTTTCGCGGCGGAGGATGCCATCTCGTTCGGCGGTGGCGCGCAGCTCACGGCAGGGCGGGAGGCCATTGCCGCGGGCTTCGACGGCTTCCCGGCGGGTGCCGTGCTCGAGTGGTGGCCGGTCGCGGCGCAGATTGCGCCGTCGGGGGATCTCGGCTGCACGGTGGGCGAGGCCAGGATTTCCACTCTGAACCACTACAGCAAGTATCTCACGATCTGGCGGCGGCAGCCCGACCGGTCGTGGAAATTCGTTGCCGATGGGGGGAACGTCAGGCCGGCGCCGTAGTTACCGGTATCCGGCGGCCTGCAGGCTGAACAACTCCGCGTAGAGTCCGCCGCGCGCGACAAGCTCGTCGTGGCTGCCGTCGTCTGCGAGCTCGCCACCCTTGAGCACGAGAATGCGATCGGCCATCCGCACCGTCGAGAATCGGTGCGAAATCAGCACGGCCATCCGGCCCTGCGTGAGCTCCGCGAAACGCAGGAATACCTCGTACTCAGCCCGCGCGTCGAGTGCGGCGGTCGGCTCGTCGAGGATGAGGACCTGCGCGTCACGCATGTACGCGCGCGCGAGCGCGACCTTCTGCCACTCGCCGCCCGACAGCTCGACGCCGTTCTCGAACCGTTTCCCGAGCATTTGGTCGAAGCCCTGCGGCACGCGCTTCGCGACGGAGTCGGCCAGGCTGCGCTTGGCGGCTTCCCGGATCCGGTCTTCGTCATTCATGGCCTCGACCTGACTGACGCCGATGTTCTCGCGCAGGATGAAATCGTAACGCACGAAGTCTTGAAAGATGATACCGATGTTGTGTCGCAGGCTGTCGAGATCATAGTCGCGCAGGTCCGCACCATCGAGCAGGATTCTGCCTTCGTCAGGGTCGTACAAACGCGACAGCAGCTTGACGAGCGTTGTTTTGCCCGCTCCGTTCTCGCCGACCAAAGCGATCCGCTCGTGCGGCTCGAACGAAAACGTCAGATGGCGTACCGCCCAGCGCTGCGAGCCCGGGTACTGGAAGCCGACGTTCTCGAATCGGAAGCCCGTCTGCATCGGTCGCGCTACCGCCTTCGCCCCGGGTTTCGACACCACCCGCGGTCGGACCTCGAAGAACGTAAACAAATCGCTGAGATAGAGGCTCTGTTCGTAGATCGAGGAGAGCGCGAGCAGGACACTCTGAATCAAGCTGCGGCTCTGCCGAAACGAGCCCGCAAGAAACGTCAGCGTGCCGATCGTGAACACGCCCATCACGGTGCGATAGATGATGACGGCGTACGCGCCGTAGTAGCCGAGCGTGCCCAGCGTCACCAGCAGCGTCGAGACGATGTTGCGCTTGACGGCGAGCCGCTTGTTCTCCTGATAGAACTTGTCCGAGAGAGCGGCGTACCGCCCGACCAGGAGGTTCGAAAGACCGAACAGTTTGACTTCCTTCGCGGATTCATTCGAGGCGCCCATGTAGCGCAAATAGTCAAGCAGACGGCGCTCGGGCGTCCACCGGAACAGCAGGGAGTAGCCCAACGATGCGAAGTGCGCTTCGCCGAGGAACGCGGGCAGCACTGCGACGGTCAGCAGCAGCAGCAACCAGGGCAGCTGCACGAGCAGCACACTCGCCAGCGAAATCAGCGTGATGATGTCTTGCGCCGTGCCCAGGATCAGAGTGAACAGGCCGACGCGGCCGACCGTTTGTCGCCGCGCCCGCTCGAGGTGATCGTAAATCTCGGCGTCCTCGAACTGGGCGAGATCGAGCGTGGCGGCGTGCTGCATGAGGCGCACGCTGAGCCGATTGGCGAACAGATCGCCCAGCAGGCTCTCGAGCAACGCGGACAACCGCGCGAGTCCCTCACCGATCACCGCGATCCCCAACTCGAGCCCGACGAGTACCGCCAGATGCCGCCAGTCGGGCGAGCGGCCGGCATGCACGGCCGCCACTCCAGCAATCACACCGTCGATGATGAGCTTGCCGACCCAAAGCACCGCGACGGGAATGAGGGACCGGATCGCCCGCAGAACCAGAATCGCGGCGGTGTAACCGCGGTGCGTTTGAAACACCAGGCGTAGCAGCGGCGGCACGTGCCGCAGCGCGGCGAGCCGTTCACCCCAGGTGGGCGGCGCGTCGGGACTGGCGCCGTGAGCGGCGCGCGCAGCGCGATACAGACGCCGTTTGCCCATGGCGTTAACTTCGCTCAGACCGAGACGTCAGACCAGACACGTGCCGCTATTCCTGCTTGCAACCGCTTGTTTGCTCACGGCGCAGGCTCCCAGCGCGAGCCTGACCGCGCGTGATTCAGCGTTCCATGCGCTGAATCGCCTCGCGTACGGCGCGCGCCCGGGTGAAGCCGACAGCGTCGCCCGGGTCGGCGTGATGCGCTGGATCGAGCGCCAGCTCGACGCCGACCATGTGCCCGATCCACGGCTCGCCGCGCGGGAGCGGGAATTCAAGATCCTCGATTACGATCGGGCCGATCTCGCCGGCCGCTATCGCGACGCGGTCCGCGAGCGCCAGCGCATGCAGCGAGAAGCCGCGGCGAGTGGAGACTCGATGCGTCTCCGCGGCTCGGCTCCCATGCGCGAGTTTCGCGAGCTGGGCGGTGAGCTGCAGCAGCTCGCGATCGTGCGGGCCGCGCTCTCCGAGCGCCAGTTGCGCGAAGTCATGGTGGATTTCTGGACCAATCACTTCAACGTCTTTGTGGGCAAGGGCGCCGACCGCTTCCTGCTGCCGTCGTATATAGAGGAAACGATCCGACCGCGGGCACTGGGGAACTTCGAGGACCTGCTCATCGCGACCGCGAGGAGCCCCGCGATGTTGTTCTACCTGGACAATGCCCAAAGCGTCGCGCCGGGGTCCGCACCGCCGCGTCCCTTCATGTCGCCGTTCAGGCGGCCGCGGTTCGGGATGAATGAGACGAACGAAGAACGGCAGCAGGGGCAGCGGCGGCAGCGGCGGCAGCCGACGGGCATCAACGAAAACTACGCGCGCGAGTTGCTCGAGCTGCACACGCTCGGCGTCGATGGCGGCTACACGCAACAGGACATCATCAACGTCGCGCGCATCTTCACCGGTTGGAGCATCGAGCGGCCGGAGCGCGGCGCCGGATTCGTCTACCACGACTGGGCCCACGATCAGGGTGACAAGGTCGTGCTGGGCCAGAAGTTCAAGAGTGATGGTGAGGATGAAGGAGTACGGCTGCTCAAGGTTCTCGCCGACGAGCACGCCACCATGCATCACATCAGCGCCAAACTGTGCGCGCGCTTCGTCGCCGACGAGCCGCCCGACGGGTGCATCGATGCCGCGGTCGCCGCGTGGCAACAGAGCCGCGGCGACATTCGCACCGTGCTGCGCGCGATTTTCACCTCCCCGGACTTCTGGTCGGCGCAGGCCGTGCGCTCCAAGGTCAAGACGCCGTTCGAGTTCGTCGTGAGCGCGGTGCGCGCTTCCGGGGTGGAGCCTGACGATACGCCGCGGCTCGCGCAGCTCGTCGCCCGGCTCGGCGAACCGCTCTACCAGCAGCCGGCCCCGACCGGCTATGCGGAGACCGAGGAGCACTGGGTGAACAGCGGCGCGCTGCTCGCGCGCATGAACGCCGCCATGATGCTCGCGAAGGACTGCGCGAGCATTCCGAACATCGACGACCACGCCCAGCTCGTAGACCTGATCGATCAGAAGCTCCTTGCGGGCACGATGTCCGCGCACACCAAAAGCGTCATCCTCGAGCAGCTCACCGACATCAACGATCCCACACAGGCGCGCACCATGGCTGTCGGACTCGCTTTGGGCGGCCCCGATTTCCAAAAACAATGACGATTTCGAGACGCGTTTTCGTAAAAGCCGGCGGCCTGACGCTGGTGAGCCTGGGCCTGGATCCGCTGTTTCTCGCGCGCGCGGCATTTGCCGCCCGTCAGCCCGTCGGCCCATCGGCCCGTCCAGTTTTAGTCTGCCTCTTCCAGCGCGGCGCCGTCGACGGGCTGAACATGATCGTTCCGCACGGTGAGGCGGCGTATTACCAGGAGCGCCCGCGCATCGCCGTGCCCGCCACTGCGGTCGTGGATCTCGATGGTCACTTTGGCCTGCACCCGAGCCTCGCCCCGCTGAAAGAGCTGTGGGACAACAAGAGCCTCGCCGCGATTCACGCGATCGGCTCGCCGGACGCGACGCGCAGTCACTTCGATGCCCAGGACTACATGGAAAGCGGGACGCCGGGTGTGAAGAGCACCGGCGACGGCTGGATGAACCGCTACTGCCAGCACGACCGCGAGCACGCGGACACACCGTTCCGGGCCGTCGCCTTCGGCCCGCAGCTGCCGCGCATTCTCGCGGGCAGCGCCCCGTCGCTCGCCATCGATGACCTGCAGGCATTCGGCTTGCGCGTTCCGCAGGAGGCGGCGCGCGACCGCCTGACGCGTGCCTTCGAAGAGTTATACGACGGTGCTGGGACCGGCCTTCTGGCGTCGTCGTCGCGCGAGGGCTTCGACGCCGTACAGATGTTGAAGCGCGCCGATCCGACGCAGTACAGACCCGACGCAGGCGCCGATTATCCACCGGGACGGTTGGGCAAGACGCTCCTCCAGATCGCGCAGCTCATCAAAGCCGACGTCGGTTTGGAGATTGCGTTCGCCGATTGCAGCGGCTGGGACACGCACGTGAACCAGGGCTCGAGTGAGGGGCAGCTCTCCGCGCGGCTCCGCGAGCTGGGACTTGCGCTGGCCGCCTTCAACCGCGATCTCGGCGACCGCATGCGCAACATCGTCGTCCTCACGATGTCCGAGTTCGGCCGCACGATCCGGGAGAACGGCAACAGCGGCACCGATCACGGCCATGCGACCGCCATGCTTGCCCTCGGCGGGCCCGTGAACGGGGGCCGAGTGCTGGGCCGGTGGCCGGGGCTCGGAGTCGAGCAGCGCTTTGAAGGTCGTGACGTCGCGGTCACGACCGATTTCCGCGACCTGTTCGGTGAGATTCTGGCGCGCCACCTGGGTGCCGCGGATCTCAGCAGCGTCTTCCCCGGCTACACGCCCGATCCCGTCCGATTCCTGGGAGCTATTCGCGGCTAGGCGTTCGCTGCCGCATCGAGCCTGATGACGCCGTCCCCCGCGCCGTCTCGGATCGTCAACCAATCGGTGCGCACCCGGTCCCATTCCTGAATCACGAGCCCCTGGTCCTCGAAGAGCGCTCGAATCTGGCTTGGGCTGAACCCCGCGATCTCTTCGAGAATCGGGACGAGCACCGATAGCGCATCGTCGCTGATGACGGTGCGTTTGGCGATGTGCGCCACTTCCCGGGCTTCGGACGCGGCAATCGTGAAGCCGTCGCCGCGATTCACGTGCAACATAACCGGAATATCGGATTGTCCGTCGCCCACGTAGACGACCTGGTCGCGCGGCACGACGTGCCGCGCGCGGATCTCTTCGACCGCCGCGACCTTGCCGTAGCCCGCTGCGACGCGCAGGAGCGTCCCGATCTTCCCGCCGTCGGGCTGGAACTCGAACCGCGTCCCCACGACATGATCGGCCGGGACGATACCCTCGAGCGCTGACAGCACGACTTCCTGAGGCGCCGCTGAGATCACATAGAAGTCGAAGCGGTTGCCGTCGATCCCCTGCGCGAGCATCCGGGTGAGGAGCTCGACGTTGCGCTTGAGCCGGACCTTGCGGCCGACCTCCAGGAGATCGTTACGGGTGACCCGGGCGTACTCGGGATCATTGGCCAGCAGGTACGCCAGCTCGGCGCCCTGCTGCACGAGATTGAGATTGGAGAGCGCCGCGACTTTCTCACGAAAGCTCGTGATCCCCAGCATCTCGCTCAGCACGATGCCGGAGTCGTTAAAGCTCAACGTCTGATCGAAGTCACTGGCCAGCAGGTAATGCTTCTTCATCCACCACTCCCTTGGTTACGTTGCTCGCACAAAAAAGGCCCGCTCCATTGAGGGGCGGGCCGTTCTGTGCGCTGCGACTATCTGCATCGCGTCAGGTAACGCCCGCCTCCACCGCACCGGTCTTGTGCCCGGTGTGGGCCATATTCGGATTGCAGGCGCAGAACGTCATGGGAGCAAGGTACAAAGCCGAGCCCGTCGCGGTCAACTCTGCAGCTGTCACGGGCGCGTCACATCGACAAAACCATATATTCGTGCTCCAATGCGAGACGTCTTGCAGGCGCTGCTCCGTGAAGCGAGCGACGCCAAACGCACCGCTGACTTCTGGGGCGCGGCCGCTACGATCCTGGGCGATTGGGCCGGCGGCGCGCGGTTGGCGATTACTTACAAGGGGATCAACGAAGCGGGGTCGGTCAACGCGGGAACCGATGACCGGTCCGGGCGCAGCCTGACTGCGGAGTGGCGCGATCCCGACGGCAGACATGTGCAAGCGAGTCTCGCCGGCGCGCCGCCGGCCCTGCCCGCATCGGAGCTCGAGGCGGCGGTCGAGTTCGCATCGCGCCTCGCCGTGATGGTGGGACGGCGCGCCGCGCTGGAGCGCGAGCGGCGGCTCGGGAGCTTCGTCGTCGAGCTGGCGCGCTGGCTGCTCGCCGCTCCGGAGACCCAGCTCTTGCTGCGCTACACCTTGCAGAGCTTGATGGAGCTCGTGGAAGCGCAGGGCGCGTTCGTGGCGCTCAAACAGCCAGACGGCGAAACCCTGCGCATTTCCCCGGCCCTCGGCGAGGCCACGCCCGTTGAGGGTCTCCACCTGGGCCTTGAAAACAGCGCGACCGGCAAGGTTGTCCGCACCGGTGAGGCACTCATCACCGCCGATCTGCGCGCCGAACCCGATTCGAGCCCCATCGCGACATCGCTCGCCGAGGGGGTCCGCGCCGCTCTCATCGCGCCGCTCCGCATTTCCCAGGGGACAGTGGGCGCGGTGGCCTTGCTGCGGTATCAAAAGGCAGATGCGGCTGCGCCTCCACCGTTCAGCCTGCACGAGCTCCACTATGTCTCCGCCGTCGCTGCCCACATCGCGGGAGGCATCGAACTGTCCGAAGCCGTCGCCGCCACGCGCGCCGCGGCCGATCGCGCCCGGGCGATGGTCGATGCCAGCCCCTTGCCCATGGTGCTCGTCGACCCCGGCGGAGCCGTCCGCCAGCTCAACGAGGCCGCGATGCACGTCTTTGGTCTGGAGTCGATGGAGGCGGGGGTCGGGCGACATCTCGAAAAACTCGGGTTGTCGCCGAGCGGCCTCACCGTGCGGCTGATGCTGGCCGGGCGCCACGAGGGACAGCCGTGGCATGGGCGCGTACTCGTCACCCAAGCCTCCGGAGGGGGCGAACGCCGGATCTGTGATTGCACGGTGACGGACCTGCGCGGTCTCGGTTCCCAGGATCTGCTGGTCGCGCTGTATGACCGCACCGACGAGCTACGCGCCCAGCGCGAGCTGATCGCGCGCGAGAAACTTGCCACGGTGGGCGAGATCGCGAGCGGTGTGGCGCACGAAGTGAACAATCCGCTCGCGGCGATCCGCATGGAGGCGGAGATGCTGGGCCGCTCGACGCAGGATGCCGACGCCAGCACCGCCGCCGCCACGATCGTGCGCGAGGTGGACCGCGCGGCGCGCATCGTCCGGAGCCTGCTGCGGCTCGCGCGCCGCGCCGACATCACACCGGTACGGATCCAACTCAACGACTTGGTGCGCGACGTCGCCGAAATCCGCCAGCGCGTCCTCCGCACCGACAACATCGAGGTGCGCACGCGCATGGATCAGGGCGCCGAAGCGGTGCTTGGCCTCGGCCAGGAGTTACAGCAGGTCGTGATCAATCTCGTAACCAACGCCGAGCACGCGGTGCGCGGACGCCCCAATGCCGTCATCGAGCTCGCCACCGAGGCTCGCACAGACTGGGTGCGCCTGACGGTGGAAGACTCCGGTCCCGGCGTGCCGCAGGCGGTGCGGAGCCGGATCTTCGATCCGTTCTTCACGACCAAGAGCCCCGATGAGGGATCGGGCCTTGGTCTTTCGATTTGTCAGCGCGTGGTGGCGGAAGTCGGCGGCAGGATCTGGCTCGAGGACTCGGAGACGCTGGGCGGGGCGAAATTCGTGGTCGAGCTGCCCGCCGCCCCGGTGCAGGACAACCTGATCGGCTAAGCTTCCAGAATCTGGCGGCGGTACAGCGCCAGGGCCGCCAAACCGTACGCGCCGATCGCGAGCAGCAACGCCCCAAGCGCCCAGTGCGGACCGAGCTGCCAGATGCCGGCGGCGACGTAGCCGATGCTGGCGACGAGACCCAGGCCGAGCACTTCCTTCCGCGCCATCAGAATGCCGAATACATATCCCCAGCTGAAGCCGGCGAGGGCGAGGAAGATGACGGCGTTGGGGAAAATCTTCGTTGGATCGATGAGATTGAGGCCGCCGGCGAAGGCGCAGAACAAACCGATGACCGTGTATGTTGCCAGGTGGAGCGCGAGCGGCAGGGGCAGGGTGCCCATTTTGTTGAAGGTCATGACTCAAAACTACGGTGTCGGGTGTCGGGTGTCAGGTGCCTGGGAGTGCATGCTGACACCAGGCACCCGACACCAGACACCTAGATTTCAAACATGCAAGCAACTCGCACCTATCTCGAGCTCAAGGATCGCACGCAATTCAAGACGGCATTCGGGGATTTCCCGGATATCGCCATTGTCCGCGCGCCCGAGCCGCAGCCCGAGCTGTACCGGATGTGCTACCGCACAGTCGGTGAGGCCTTCCACTGGTTCGACCGGTGGGATTGGTCGGACGAGGAGATCAGCAGGCACCTCGCCGACCCCGCCATCCAGCTCTTTGTGGCGACCCGCCGGGCGGGCACACAACCCGCGCTGGCCGGCTGGTACGAGCTGCGGCGCGTCGTCGAGGACGATTCGGTGGAGGTCGCCTACTTTGGCATCGTCGCCGCTGAGTTTGGCCGCGGCTTCGGAAAGCACCTCTTGTCCAGCGCGGTCCGGGACGCCTGGGCGTTGGGGCCAAACCGCGTCTGGTTGCACACCTGTACCCTCGATCATCCCAACGCCTTGCCGAATTACATCGCGCGCGGCTTCACGCCTTATCGCACCGAAACGTACGAGGTAGATTCCGCACCGTGAATTTCAATCCCGTGAATTTCAAATTCGACTTTCATCTCACGCGCAAGCGCAAATTCATCATCGCCGGGATCCTGCTGACACCGATCCTGATCTTCGCGTTGTATGCCTGGTCCGCACTGCAGTGGAGCTACTCCGAAGGCGAGCGCGCGGGATTCGTCCAGAAGTTTTCGAAGCGCGGCTGGCTGTGTAAGACATGGGAGGGAGAACTGGCGATGGTGTCGATGCCCGGCACCAATCCCGAGAAATTCTATTTCTCCGTTCGGGACGAAACCATCGCGGAGCACATCAACGGGTCGCTCGGCAGGCGCGTCGCGCTGACGTATCAACAACACAAGGGCGTCCCCACGACATGTTTCGGCGAGACGGAGTATTTCGTCGTCGCCGTGAAAGTGCTGCCACAATGAGCGCGAACAGTTTCGGCGGCCGCGCCACGCTGAAAGCGGGCGGCAAGAGCTACGAGATCTATCGGCTGGACTCACTGGAGCGGCGTGGTCTGAGCGTCGCCCGGCTGCCCTATTCGCTCAAGATCCTGCTCGAGAACCTGCTGCGGCGCGAAGACGGCCGCGTGGTCCGGGCCGAGGACATCGAGAAGCTTGCCCGCTGGGACGCGCGCAAGGTGCCGGATGAGGAAATCGCGTTCATGCCGGCGCGTGTGCTGCTCCAGGACTTCACGGGCGTGCCGGCGGTCGTCGATCTCGCCGCGATGCGCGATGCGATCGTGCAGATGGGCGGCGATCCCAAGCGGGTGAATCCGCTGCTGCCCGCCGAGCTGGTCATCGATCATTCGGTGATCGTGGATGAGTTTGGAACCAAAACCGCGTTCCAGGTGAATGCCGATCTCGAGTTTCAGCGGAACCGCGAACGGTACGCCTTGCTGCGCTGGGCACAGAAGACGTTTGCCGGATTCAAGGTCGTGCCTCCTGACACCGGCATCGTGCATCAAGTCAACCTGGAGTACCTCGCCCGCGTAGTTTTCACGAGCGAGTCGCAGGCGTATCCCGATACCCTTGTAGGCACCGATTCGCATACGACCATGATCAACGGTCTTGGTGTGGTCGGCTGGGGCGTCGGCGGGATCGAGGCCGAGGCCGCCATGCTCGGCCAACCCGTCTCGATGCTCATCCCGCAAGTCGTGGGATTCCGGCTGAGCGGGCGCTTGAGCGAGGGCGCCACCGCCACCGACCTGGTGCTCACCGTCACCCAGATGCTGCGCGCGAAGGGTGTCGTCGGCAAGTTTGTCGAGTTCTTCGGGCCGGGCGTGTCCACACTGCCGCTCGCCGACCGCGCCACAATCGGCAATATGGCTCCCGAATACGGGGCGACCATCGGGATCTTTCCCGTCGATCAGGAGACGTTGCGCTACCTCGAATTCACGGGGCGGCCGGCGGAGCAGGTGAAGCTGGTCGAGGCCTACATGAAGGAACAGGGCCTCTTCCACACGGCGAACACGGCGGAGCCGGTGTACTCGGATACGCTCGAGCTGAATCTCGCGACGGTCGAGCCCAGCATGGCGGGGCCGCGGCGGCCGCAGGATCGGGTCGGCCTGCGCGAAGTGCCGCGCAAGTTCGCGGAAGCGTTGCCGACGCTGAAGAAGCCGGCGCCCCCGGCCGCCCCGCCTGTCGGCGTGGGTCGCTGGGAAGGTGAGGGCGGGCAGACTGCAGTCGCAGCGCCTCCGCGCCCGACTCACGCCACCGTGCGCATCGACGACTGCGACCACGTGCTGCAGCATGGCTCCGTGGTCATCGCTGCGATCACGAGCTGCACCAACACCTCGAACCCATCGGTGATGGTGGCGGCGGGCCTGATGGCGCAGAAGGCGGTCGAACGAGGCCTGCGCACCCAACCGTGGGTCAAGACGAGCCTCGCCCCCGGATCGAAAGTGGTCACGGACTATCTCGAGCAGGCGGGTCTGATGAAGCCGCTCGAGACGCTCCGATTCCACCTCGTGGGGTACGGCTGCACGACGTGCATCGGAAACTCGGGGCCGTTGCCCGAGGTCGTTTCCGCCGCGGTGAGCGAATGCGAGCTGGTCGTCTGCTCAGTGCTGTCGGGCAACCGCAATTTCGAGGGCCGGATCCAGCAGGAGGTCCGCGCAAACTACCTCGCCTCACCACCACTCGTCGTCGCCTACGCGCTCGCCGGCCGCATCGACATCGACTTCCATAACGAGCCGCTGGGTACGGGAACGGACGGCAAGCCCGTCTTTCTGCGCGACATCTGGCCGTCCACCAAGGAAGTCGCCGACGTGATCGGCCGGTCGATCCAATCGGCGATGTTCCGCAAGAGCTACGCACAGGTGTTCGACGGCGACGAACGCTGGCGCGGGTTGCCGGTGCCCGAAGGCGATCGCTTCGCGTGGGAGCCGACATCGACCTACATCCGGCGCGCGCCCTATTTCGACGGCATGCCCGCCGAGCCGGCGCCCGTTCGGGATATTCGCGCGGCACGGGTGCTGTGCCTGCTCGGCGACAGCATCACCACGGATCACATCTCGCCGGCGGGGTCGATCCGCAAGACGTTGCCCGCGGGGCAGTATCTGGTCGAGCACGGCGTCGCGCCGCTCGACTTCAACTCCTACGGCGCGCGCCGCGGCAACCATGAGGTGATGGTGCGCGGCACGTTCGCGAACGTCCGGCTCAAAAACCTGCTCGCTCCGGGCACCGAGGGGCCGTTCACCGTGCATCTGCCGGACGGCGCAGCGATGACGATTTACGACGCGTCGCTCAAATACGCGGCGGAGGGTACGCCGTTGATCGTACTGGCCGGCAAAGAGTACGGCGCGGGCTCCTCACGCGATTGGGCCGCCAAGGGCCCGCGACTGCTCGGCATCCGGGCGGTGATCGCCGAAAGCTTCGAGCGGATCCATCGCTCGAACCTCGTGGGGATGGGAATCCTGCCGCTGCAGTTTGCGGCGGGACAGAATCCGGCGACGCTGGGCCTGACCGGCAAGGAGCGTTACGACATCGTCGGCCTGGGCGATATGCCGAAGGAGTTGACCGTCACCGCGACCCTGGACGACGGCAAGAAGACGGCGTTCAAGGTGCTGGTTCGCATCGACACGCCGCAGGAGCTGCAGTATTACAAGCACGGCGGCATACTCGAGTACGTGCTGCGCCAGCTCGCTCAGCCTCTGCCGACTCCCAGGGCGTCGGCCACACGATTGATGTAGTTGAACCACGAGGCGATCAGGGTGATCTGCAGAATCGCCCGATCGTCGAATCCCACACGACGCAGGGCGTCATGGTGCGCCGGCGTGATCCGGGTGGCGTCGCGCGTCACCTGGACCACGTAATCCAGCATGACACGCTCTTGCTCCGAGAGCGGGGCTTTCGTGTAATCGCTCTCGAGCGCCGCGATCAGCGCGTCATCCAACGTGATCCGACGCAGAAACTCTGCGTGGGATTCGATTCAGTATCGACAGCGATTCGTGACCGAGACCACCGTCGTGATCATCTCATGTTGCCGTCGTGTGAGCGGCAACGTATCCGACATGAGCGATCCGAACGTGGCGAACGCGTGATAGAGCGCATCGGGAATCAGGGAGTGCGAGGCGACGATCCCCGACGTCCCGTCGGGAGTCGGGTGCACGGGTGTCGCATACTCCTTGGGGTAGGTTGCGCGTTGGGCCTCGATCGCCCGGCGCAGCTTCTCATCCGCCTCAGTAAGCGGAACGGTTCGAATCCAGGTCATCGGAACCTAGGGGCTAGGGGTTCGGGGTTCGGGCTAGGCCGTCGACGAAACAGGAGATAGTAAACTGGCACCCCAATGGCAACGATGCCGACACCGAGCGCGGCCTGCGGCCGGTTGCGGGCGGCCACCAAGAAGAGCACCACGGCGACCAGGACGAGAAACAGCACCGGCGTGACTGGATACCCCCAGGTGCGGTAGGCGGCAGCGGGTGCATGACGCCGGATCCGGAACAGTCCCGCCACCGTCAGTCCGACGAACAGTACGGTAACGAAGACGAAGTAGCCGATGATCTGGTTGAACGTGCCGAACGCCACGTAGAGCGACGCGATCCCCGCCTGGATGGCGATCGCGCGACCCGGAGTGCCAAAGCGCGGATGGACTCGGGCGACGGCTTTGAAAAACACGCCGTCGCTGGCCATCGCGTAATAAACCCGCGGCAGCGCCATGAGCAGACCGAGCAGACTGCCGAGGACCGCCACGATCACGATGAGCGCGAAGACCGTGCCGCCGGCGGCCCCGAAAAGCGCTTCGCCGACCTGCGCGGCGAAGGTCTCGCCCGACGTCACACGATCGAGCGGCACCAGATAGAGGAACACGGCGCTCGTCATGATGTAGATGGCCGTGATGATCGCGACGCCGAGTGCGAGGGCGCGCGGCAGCGTCCGCGCCGGATCACGCGCTTCCCCCGTCAGTTTGGCGATCTCCCACCACCCGCCGAATGCGAAGAAAGCGCCCACCAGGGCCGGCGCGAGCGCACCGGGAAGTGGATCGGACCCGGCACGCTGCGCGACAAACGGCACGAAGTTCGACCAGTGGCCCGCCTGCAATACCAGGGCGAGCACGGCAATCAGGCCCAGCGCGCCGAGTTTGAGCGCGGTGAGCCACTGCATCAGGCCTGACCCGAGCCGGAGACCCGCGATGTTCACGGCGGCCAGGATCAGAATCGTTCCGATGGCGATGAGCTTGAGTGACGGTCCCGCCAGACCGAGCGCGTATCCCATGTAGCTCGCAAGGCCGACGGCGAGCGCTGCCGTGATGCCCGGATCCATGACGAGCATGCACTTCCAGCCGTACAGAAATGCCACCGCGGGCCCATAGGCCTCGCGCAGATAGACGTACCCACCGCCCGCTTCCGGCGTGCGCGCGGCCAGCTCGCCATAACAGAGCGCGCCGCTCAGCGCCATGATGCCCATGAGCAACCAGACGATCAGCAGCCAGAACGGCGAGCCCAGCGATCGCGCCATGCCGCCGGGAGTGAGAAAGATCCCGATGGCGATGACTTCCCCGATCACGAGCGCTGTCACAGCACGGACACCGAGTTGGCGGCGTAGCGTCATGGCCGCCTAAGGTCGGTCAGCGTTCGCCAGCGTGCAAGAGCCAGGGCATATTTCTGGGACCGCAGCGCGCCCGCCGTCGCGCGTAACGACGCACACCATTTACCGCGAGGCGATCCATGATCCGTGTTCTGAAAACCTCTGTGCTCACGTTGCTAGGCGCGTCAACGCTCGGCGCGTGCGGCGCGTCCCGTTCCCCCGTTCCGCTCGTCGGCAGCTCCAACGATGTCTCGGCGCTCGCCGGGGAATGGGCAGGGGATTACAGCAGCGCGGAGTCGGGCCGCAGCGGCAGCATCAGCTTCACGCTGCGGGCAGCGACCGACTCGGCCTTCGGCGATGTCGTGATGATTCCGGCCGGCCTGGGGCGGCCGCTCGTGCCGTGGCATGGCGAGAACATGACCGGGGCCGCGCAGGTGCCGGCGCCCACGGTTCTCACGATCCGTTTCGTGCGCGTCGAGCAGGGCCACGTGAGCGGTACGCTCGATCCGTATGCCGATCCGCAAACCGGCGCGCGCCTGCTGACCACATTTAGCGGCGAGCTCAAGGGTAACACGATCTCCGGCACGTACACGACGCGGCTGTCGTCAGGCGACACGCAGACCGGCCGGTGGACAGTGCAGCGGCGCTAGCGGTCTTTCGACTCGCGGGCCACGGTGGGAGTCGCAAATTGCGGGCGCTGCACCGGGGCGAGCCCCAGATACTCCCTGGCCCGATTCAGCGCGTCATCGATGTTGCCGTGAATGTTGTCCTCGGTCAGTTCGTCGTACAATCCGGAGCGCTCCAGCGCGACCACGGGCTGCGCGTGCACGTCCGACAGAATCACGAGCATCCCTTCCTGGCGGCTGCGGCGCACGAGCTCACGCAACGCGTGCAGGCCGGTCGAGTCGATCGCCGGCACGTGCCGCAGCCGTACGATGAGCACTTTCGGCTTGCCGGCAATGCGCCCCACGCGATCCTTGAACATCTCGGCGGCGCCGAAGAAGAATGGTCCCGTGATCTCGTACACCTGCACACCCTCGGGGATGGCGCGATTGCGGACGGCGTTCGGGTCGCGCTCGAAATCGTCCACCGGATCCGTCAACTCATGCGTCAGCACGCTGATGTTCGTGACCTCCGCCATGCGCCGCATGAAGAGGAAGGCGGCGAGCACCATGCCGACCTCGATGGCGACCGTGAGGTCCACGAGGACCGTGAGCAGAAACGTCGTCAGCAGCACGGCGACGTCGCTCTTCGGCGCGCGGAACTCCGACACGAACGTCCGCCACTCGCTCATGTGGAAGGCCACGACCACGAGGATTGCCGCCAGCGTCGCGAGTGGAATGAGGCCGGCCCACCGGCCAAAGAACAGCGTGATCAGGAGCAGCGTGACGGCATGCGTCATCCCGGCGACCGGCGTCCGCCCGCCGTTCTTCACGTTCGTCGCCGTGCGGGCGATCGCGCCCGTCGCCGGCATCCCCCCGAACAGCGGTGACGCGATATTCGCGACGCCCTGCGCCACCAGCTCCATGTTGGAGCGATGGCGGCCGCCGATCATGCCGTCGGCCACCACCGCCGAGAGCAGCGACTCGATGCCCGCCAGCAACGCGATGGTGAATGCGGGGCCTGCCAGGGCGCCGATGATCGCGATCGAGAGGTGCGGGACGTGAGGACGTGGCAGACCGGCGTGGATCTCGCCGAACCGCGCGCCGATGGTCTCGACCGGCAGGTGCAACAGCTGCGCAACCAGCGTCGTCGCGATCAGGGCGACAAACGGCCCTGGGATGCGCCTCGAGATCCTCGGCCAGACGACGATGATGGCAAGCGTCGCAGTGGCGATGACGAGCGCCCACGGATTGACGGAATCGAACGCGTGAGCGTAGGCGTCCCATTTCGGGAGAAACGCGGAGGGGACCGATGTCATCTCGAGGCCGAGCAGATCGCGGATCTGACTCGAGAAGATGATCAGCGCGATGCCGCTGGTGAAGCCGATCGTCACTGGATACGGGATGAACTTGATCGCGGCACCGAGCCGGAGCAGGCCGAACGCGACCAGGATGAATCCGGCCATGAGCGTCGCGACGACCAGCCCATCGACGCCATAGTGCTGCACGATCCCGGAGACGATGACGACGAAGGCGCCGGTCGGCCCGCCGATCTGGACGCGTGAGCCGCCGAGCAGCGAGATGAGAAAACCGGCGACGATGGCGGTGTAGAGCCCGCGCTCCGGGCTCAGCCCGCTCGCGATGGCGAAGGCGATGGCGAGGGGCAGCGCCACGATGCCGACGATGACGCCGGCAATCACGTCGCGGGTGAGCTGGTCCCGGTCGTAATCCTGAAGGGTCGTAAAAAACTTGGGGACGAGCACGGCGGGGAGAACATAATAGATTCGGGCATGCACACCATCGCCGCGCTCTTCCTTGTCTTCACACTGCAGCAGCCTCTACCACCCGATTCTGCCGTGCGTGCCTTACTGGCAACGCGGGTACAAACATTCCCCGACACCGCCAGGCACGGCGAGGGCATCGTGGTCGGGTTGCTGGACGCGAATGGCGCCCGCCGCATCGTCGCACTCGGCGTCGATTCGAACGGCGTCTTCGAGATCGGCTCGATCACGAAGACGTTTACGGCAACCGCCCTCGCCGACATGGTCGTCCGCGGCGAGGCGCGCCTCGATGATCCCGTCGCCAGGTACCTGCCGGCCAGCGCGCACATCCCGTCGCGCAATGGACGCCAGATTACCCTGCTCGATCTCGCGACTCAAGTCTCCGGCCTGCCCCGGATGCCGTCGAACTTTGCACCGCGCGACTCGACGAATCCCTACGCCGACTATTCCGTCGACCAGATGTACGCATTTCTGGCCGGCTATCAGCTGCCGCGCGACATCGGTGAGACCTACGAGTACTCCAACCTCGGCATGGGCCTGCTGGGCCACACGCTCGCGCTGAAGGCGGGGCTGAGCTACGAGGACCTCGTGCAGCGGCGCGTACTGATGCCGCTCCACATGAGCGAAACGGCCATCACACTGACGCCGCCCATGCGCCGCCGGCTCCAGCGGGGACACGACGCCGAAGGCAAGGTCGTCGCCAATTGGGACCTGCCGACGCTCGCGGGCGCGGGTGCGCTCCGCTCCACCGCGAACGACATGCTCACGTTCCTGGCGGCGAATCTCGATACGACGGCGCGGCCCCTAGCCCGCGCGATGCGCGACGCCCGCACGCCGCGCCGTGAAGCCGGCAGCCCCACCATGCGGATCGGCCTCGCGTGGCACATTCTCGCGCGGCCCAGCGGGAGCATCGTGTGGCACAACGGCGGGACGGGAGGATATCGCTCGTTTGCCGGGTTCGATCCGGTGCGTCGAGTCGGCGTCGT
>WNFK01173222.1_pt2 | contig 65272 bp, 58 predicted proteins | sample 5400281 | NCBI WGS metagenome assembly WNFK01 (sample SAMN13153350, study PRJNA577476) | soil metagenome | isolation source: 20 cm soil on Douglas fir-dominated hillslope | place: USA:California | collected 2013-09-17
CGACGTCAGCCACCTGGCCGCGATCCGCATGGAGGAGCGCTCGGTGTTCGACGCGGCCCACGAGCTCGTCTTCCGGCTCGTCGGAGAGGGCAAGGTCACCGCGCTGCGCGTGGATCACCCGGACGGGCTCTACGCGCCCGGCGAGTACTTCCGCCGGCTCCAGGAAGGCGCGCTGATCGCCACCGCGCGCCGGCTCGCCCCGGAGCTGACCCCCGCGGAGGCGGAGGCGCTCGGCGCCCTCTACCGCGCGCGCGCCGCGGAGCAGCCGGCCTCGCTCGACGCCCGCCCGCTCTGGATCGCGGCCGAGAAGATCCTGAGCCCGGGCGAGCCCCTGCCCGACTGGTGGGCGGTCGCGGGTACCACCGGCTACGATTTCCTCGCCTCGGTCAACGGGCTCTTCGTGGACCGGGGGACTTCGCGACAGATGACCACTCTCTACGCGAGGCTGACCGGATCGGCCGGATTGCTCGCCGATCATACCTACACCGCCAAGCGGCTCATCATGCAGGTCTCGATGGCGAGCGAGATCAACCAGCTCGGCCATCACCTCGATTCCATGTCGGAGCGCAACCGCCTCTCCCGTGACTTCACCCTCTACAGCCTGGTGCGGGTGATCCGCGAGACGGTGGCCGCGTTCCCGGTCTACCGCACCTACGTGGGCGACGACGGGCGCGATCCGAGCGCCCGCGACCGCGCCTACATCGAGGAGGCGGTGGCGGAGGCCAAGCGCCGCAACCCCACCGTGAACGTCTCCATCTTCGACTTCGTCCGCGACGTGCTCCTGGTGCGCAACCCGGGCCGCCCGGATCCGGACGAGCAGGCCGCGCGGCGGCACTTCGCGATGCGCTTCCAGCAAACCACGGGCCCGGTCACCGCCAAGGGCGTCGAGGACACCGCGTTCTACGTCTACAACCGCCTCGTCTCGCTCAACGAGGTGGGCGGCGATCCCGCGCGCTACGGGGAATCACCGACCGTGTTCCACGACCGGAACGGGGCGCGCCTGGCCCGGTGGCCCGAGTCGCTCGTGGCCACCGCGACCCACGACACCAAGCGCGGCGAGGACGTCCGCGCCCGCATCAACGTGCTCTCCGAGGTGCCCGCGGCGTGGGCCGCCGAGGTCCGCCGCTGGCGCGCCCTGGCCCGGCGCTTCAAGGTGGACGTGGACGGCCGCGCGGCGCCGGACGCCAACGACGAGTATCTCTTCTACCAGAACCTGCTGGGCGCGTGGCCCGCCCGGGACGAGGACGAGTCGCTCGCGGCGCTGGCCGAGCGGCTGGCCGCCTACATGGAAAAGGCCACCAAGGAGGCCAAGCGCCACACGAGCTGGGTGAACCCGAGCGCGGGCTACGACGCCGCGACGCGCGGGTTCGTGACCGGCCTGCTCGCGCCCGGTGGGGCCTTCCTCTCCGCCTTCCGGCCTTTCCAGCAGCTGGTCGCGGCCCATGGGGCGGTCAACTCCCTCGCCCAGACCCTGCTCAAGATCGCGGCGCCGGGGATCCCCGACTTCTACCAGGGCACCGAGCTCTGGGAGCTCTCGCTCGTGGATCCCGACAACCGCCGGCCGGTCGACTTCGCCCGCCGGCGGGCGCGGCTGCAAGCGCTTCGCGCCCGGATCCCCGCCGAGGACGCGGGCCCGGCGGACCTGAGCGGGCTCTGCGCGGATCTCCTCGAGCGCTGGCGGGACGGGAGCGTGAAGCTCTTCCTCACCCATCGCGCGCTCACCCTGCGACGGAAGCGGGCCGGGCTCTTCGGCGCCGGAGAATACCGCGGGCTCGCCGGGGGCGGCCGCCACGCCGAGCACGTGGTGGCGCTGGCGCGGGTGGACGGGCCCGCGGCGGTGATCGCGGCGGTGCCGCGCTTGACCGCCCGCCTCGCCGGCCTCACCGGCCGCTTCGCGCTGGGCGAGGCGGCGTGGGAGCACACCTGGGTCGCGCTCGGCGACGACCGGCTCGCCGGCGTCTACCGCGACCGCTTCACCGGCCACGCGGTGCCCAGCGAGCGCCGCGACGGCGTCGCGGTGCTCCGGGTCCCCGCCCTGTTCGGCCACTTCCCGGTGGCGCTCCTCGAGCGCGAGAGCGATCTGCCGTGAGCCCGGCTCCGGCGGCGCGGCGCGCGCATCGGATGCCGTTCGGCGCGGAGGTCCGCGAAGACGGCACCACGCGCTTCCGACTCTGGGCGCCCGGCGCCCGGCAGGTCGAGCTGTGGCTCGAGGAGCCGGGACGCGCGGTGGCCATGCCGCGCGACGCGGGCGGGTGGGCCGAGTACGTGACGCGGGAGGCGCCGCCGGGCACGCGTTACCGATACCGGATCGACGGCGAGCTGCTCGTGCCGGACCCCGCCGCGCGGTTCCAGCCCGGCGACGTGCACGGGGCGAGCGAGGTCGTGGATCCGCTCGCCCACGCCTGGACCGACACCGCGTGGATCGGCCTGCCGCCGGAGCGTCTCGTGTTCTACGAGCTGCACGTGGGCGCGTTCAGCGCCGCCGGCACCTACGCGGGGGTGGCCGAGCGGCTCGACCACCTGGTCTCGCTCGGCGCCACCGCGCTGGAGCTGATGCCACTGGCCGACTTCCCCGGTCGCCGGGGCTGGGGCTACGACGGCGTGCTCCTCTACGCTCCGGAGGCGAGCTACGGCCGGCCCGGCGACCTCAAGGCCCTGGTGGACGCCGCGCACGCGCGCGGCCTCGCGGTCTTCCTCGACGTCGTCTACAACCACTTCGGGCCCGAGGGCAACTATCTTCACCGCTACGCGCCCGACTTCTTCAACCCGCGCCACCAGACCCCGTGGGGCGACGGGGTGAACTACGACGGGCCCGGTTCGGAGGTCGTGCGCGCGTTCATGATCCACAACGCGCTCTACTGGATCGAGGAGTTCCATCTGGATGGCCTGCGTCTCGACGCGGTCAACGCCATCGTGGACGAATCGCCCCGCCATCTGCTGGTGGAGCTGGCCCGCGCGGTGGCTGACGGACCCGGGCGGGAGCGCCGCGTCCACCTGGTGCTGGAGAACGGCGCCAACGAGGCGCGCTACCTGCGCCGCGAGGCCGCTCGGCGCCCGCTCTACCAGGCCCAGTGGAACGACGACGTGCATCACGCCCTGCACGTGCTCCTGACCGGCGAGTCCGGCGGCTACTACCGCGACTACCAGCCCCCCCTGCCGCACCTGGGGCGCTGTCTCGCCGAGGGCTTCGCGTTCCAGGGCGAGCGGTCCGCCTACCGGGACGGCGCACGGGGCGAGCCCTCCGCGGACCTGCCGCCCACCGCCTTCGTGAGCTTCCTGCAGAACCACGACCAGATCGGCAACCGCGCGCTCGGGGAGCGGGTCGCCGCGCTCGCCGGCCCCGACGCGGTGCGCGCGGCCACCGCGGTCTTCCTGCTCTCGCCCGCGCCGCCGCTGCTCTTCATGGGCGAGGAGTGGGCCGCCCCCGAGCCCTTCCTGTTCTTCAGCGATCTGGGCCCCGACCTGGGCCCGCTCGTGTCCGAGGGCCGGCGCCGCGAGTTCGCCCGGTTCCCGGAGTTCGCCGATCCCGCGACGCGGGCGCGCATTCCCGATCCTCAGGCCGAGTCCACGTTCACGCGCTCGGTACTCGACTGGCGTCACGCGACCGCCGCGGTCCACAAGGACTGGCTCGAATTCCACCGGGCCCTGCTCGCGCTCCGGAGCCGGGCCATCGCGCCGCTCCTCGAGGGCGAGCCGGTGCCGGTCGCCGCCAGGAAGGCCCTCGGCGAGACCGCCTTCGAGGTCGTGTGGACCTTCCCGAAGGGCACGCTGCGGCTCGTGGCCAACCTGGGCGCGGAGCCGCTCTCGCACGAGGGGCCGGGCGCGGACTGGGGCCGCCGTCTCTACGCGCTCGCGCTCCCGTCGCAGTGGTCCACGCTGCCGCCGTGGAGCGTCGCGTTCTACCTGGCCGAGGCGCGCCCGTGATGCTCGATCGCGTCCCGGTAGACCGCGATCGTCCGATCCGCGATGCGGTCCCACGAGAAGTGGGCCTCCACCCGTCGGCGTCCGGCCTCGCCCATGCGCCGGGCCCGCCCGGGGTCGGCCAGCGTCTCCCGCAGCGCCTGCCCGAGCGCGGCGACGTCGCCGGGGTCCACCAGCCGGCCGGTCTCGCCGTCCACCACCACCTCGGGGATACCCCCGACCCGGCTCGCGACCACCGGGGTCCCGCAGGCCATGGCCTCGAGGTTGATCAGGCCGAACGGCTCGTAGATGGACGGGCAGACGAAGACCGCGGCGTGGCTGTAGAGCTGGACGACCTCGGGCACCGGCAGCATCGCGTTGATCCAGCGGATCTCGGGGCGGCCCGCCACCGCGACCTCGAGCCGCGCCAGCAGCTCCGGCGTGTCCGGGCTGCTCGCGCACAGGACGAGCTGGACGCCCGCAGGCAGGGTCCGGGCGGCCTCCAGGAGCTGGAAGATCCCCTTCTGCTCGCTGATCCGGCCGACGAAGAGCGCGTAGGGCTCGCGCACCCCGTGGCGCGCGAGGGCGTCGCGCCGCTCGGTGCGCGAGAAGGCCTCCGCGTCCACCCCGTTGTGAATGACGGCCACGCGGTCCGGCTCGACCCGGAAGTGGGTCAGGATGTCGCCACGCATCTGGGCCGACACCGCGATGACGCGGTCGGCGCGCTCGACGGCCAGCCGCTCGGCCCAGCTCGACACCGCGTAGCCGGTGCCGAGCTGATCGGCCTTCCACGGCCGGAGCGGCTCCATGCTGTGGAGCGTGACCACGAGCGGCACGTCGTGGATGGACTGCACCAGCATGCCGCCCAGGCCCACGTACCAGGTATGGGTGTGCACCACGTCGGCCGCCACCGGATCGCGCGCCATCGCCAGGCCCACCGAGAGGGCCTCCAGCGCGGGCGCGTAGGGCGCCTCCGGCCCGCCGGCCAGCCGGGGCCACGGCGCGTAGCCTTGCACGGTCAGGTCGGGCTTCTGCTGCTGGTTGTCGCCGAAGCAGCGCACCTCGACCGACGCGCGGCGGGCCAGCGCGCGGCTCAGGTGATCCACCACCACGCCGGCGCCGCCGTAGACGTGCGGCGGGTACTCACGGCTCAGGAGCAGGATTCTCACAGGCGTCGTCCCCCGGGAGAGCTTACCGCATGAGCCTGACCGAGCCCTTCGTCTTCCTCGGCTGCCTCGAGCTGAACGAGCTGCTGCCCCACGAGGCGCACGACGCCCGCGAGCTGCTCGAGCAGCTCGAGCGCGTGCCGGTCGAGTCCGTCTTCTGCCACACCTCGGCCTCGCTCCTGCACCGGCCGGTGCTGGCCGAGGCCTATCCCAACGACTTCGCGCTCTGGGTCGGCACCGAGGTGCGCGACGTGCGCCTCGCGGAGCGGCTGGCCGGCGTGGACGCCTTTCACGCCGGCTCCATGGAGCGCGTGCGCGAGGAGCTGGTCGCCACCATCGCCGACCACCTCCAGCATCTCGGGGGCGCGCCCGCCCGCACCCAGGGCAAGCGCTTCCGCTTCTTCCAGATGCACCTCGTCCCGGTGCCCACCGGCCACCAGGCCCGCACCCTCGCCGAGCTGCGCGACGCCCTCGTCGAGGTGGACGTGAGCGCGCTCTTCTACCACACGATCGAGGCGCGCTACCGGGCGGGCCGCGGGCGCGGTGATTTCGCGGAGTGGGTCGGGGGCGCCCTCGGCCTTGCCGACGTGGCCGAGCGGCTCGCCCACATCGACCCGTACGCGGGCAGCCTGGAGCGGATTCGCGATCGCCACCTCAACGTCCTGTCCGACGCCATCGCGGACGGAGGCGCCTGATGGGCCCCGGCTCGCTGCTCAAGCTCGACGACTACCGCCAGGTCGCCCCCCGCGGCGCGGTGGACATCCTCATGCGCCTCGGGGAGCGCCTGCGCGGCCGGCGCTTCGTGCACGTGAGCGCCTCGCGCTATGGGGGCGCGGGGCTGGAAGTGCTGAACCGGCTCGTGCCGATCATGAACGACCTGGGGGTGGAGACCACCTGGGAGATCACGATCGGCACCGCGGACTTCGACCAGGTGGGCCGCGCGGTGGGCCGGGCCCTCGAGGGCACCGAGCAGGTCATCACCGAGGGCATGCTGGCCCGCCTGCGCGAGACCGCGGCCGAGAACGCGCGCCGGCTCCGCCTCGACGCCGATCTCGTGATGGTCCACGACGCCACCCCGCTCGGCCTCGTCGAGCCGCGGGGCGACGCGGGGCGCTGGGTGTGGCGCTGCCACCAGGATCTCTCCTCCGCCCAGCCGCAGATCTGGAACGCGCTGCGACCGATCGCCCAGCGCTACGACGCCGCCGTCTTCTCCCTCGCCCGCTTCGCGACCCCGCTCTCCATTCCGCGGTTCGTGGTCTACCCGTCCATCGATCCGCTCTCCGAGCGCAACCGCGAGATGACCCGCGCCGAGCAGGCCGCCCAGCTGGACCGCCTCCAGGTCCCGCGGGACAAGCCGATCCTGCTCCAGGTGGGGCCGTTCGAGCGTCAGCACGACCCGCTCGGGGTGATCAACGCCTACCGGCTCGTCAAGAAGCACCACGACGTGCGCCTCGTGCTGGCCGGCCCGCCTCCCGCGCCGGGCGGGGACGTCCTCGCCGACGTGCAGCAGGCGGCCGGCCAGGATCCCGACATCGCGGTGATCGTCCTGCCCCCGGATCCCCAGACCGAGCTGAACGCGCTCGAGCGCGCGGCCACCATCGCGGTCCAGAAACCGCTCAAGGCCGACTTCACGATCGACGTGGCCACCGCGATGTGGAAGGGCAAGCCGGTGATCGGCACCATCGCGGGGGGCATCCCATTTCAGATGGTCGTGAACGTCACCGGGTATACCGTGGAAACCGTGGAGGGCGCCGCGTTCCGCATCCGGCAGCTCCTGAGCAACCCGGAGCTCATCGGCCGCATGGGCGCGGCCGGGCGCGAGCACGTGCGCCGGAATTTCCTCGTGACGCGCCAGCTGAGCGATTACCTGGCGCTGCTCACCCACCTCACCCGATGATGGAGACCCTCGACCTCGCCGACGAGGTCCGGACCGCCGCCGAGCGGATCGGCTCCGCCGACCTCGTGGTGGGCCTGGCCACCGCCGGACCGAGCGCCACCGTCGCCGCGGTGGGCGGCGCGGTCCGCGCGGCCCTCGACGCGCACTTCGGCGGACAGGGCGCGGTCGTCGTGCACGTGGACCAGGCTCCGTCCGGGGAGACGCCGGCCGCGCTGGCCTCCGCCCTGGGGCCGGTGCGGGTGATCCGCGCGACGGGGGCCGGCCACGACGCGGACGGCGCCCTCGACTGGGCCCAGGCGGTGCGGACGATGCTGACCGTCGGCCGCCGGCTCGAGGCGCGGGCGCTCGTGATGCTCAACGCCGACCTCGCCAGCACCACCGCGGAGTGGCTCCGCGCCCTGGCCGCCCCGGTCCTGAAGGACGACGTCGGGCTGGTGCTGCCCATCTACCACCGCTACCGCTACGACGGCACCCTCACCCAGGCCCTCGTCGTGCCGCTCATGCGCAGCCTGTTCGGCCGGCAGCTCGCCCATCCGCTCGCCGAGGAGTTCGCCTGCTCGGGGGCGGCCGCCGACGCCTTCCTCGCCCGGCCGGTCTGGGAGACGGATCTCGGCCACCACGGCCTCGAGTTCTGGATGCCCGCGGCCGCGATCGAGGGCGGCTTCACGGTGGGACAGGCGGTACTGGGCCCGCGCACCGTGGCCGCCACCCAGCCGCCCGCGCCGCTCGGGCGCACGGTGGGCCGGGTCGCCGGCGCCCTCTTCGCGCTGGCCGAGCAATCGGAGCAGTACTGGCTCGACGTCCGGGGCTCCGAGCCGGTCGTGACCTTCGGCACGCCGCTCGAGCCGCTGCCGGGCGGCCCCACCGTGGATCCATCCCTCATGCAGGTCGGCTTCGTCCAGGGCGTGCGCGACCTCCTTCCGGTGTGGGAGCGCATCCTGGCGCCCGAGAACCTGGGCGAGGTCCTCGAGCTCAGCGACCGGCCGCTCGAGCGGTTCCGCTTCTCGGATCGGCTCTGGACCCGAGTGGTCTACGACTTCCTGCTCGCCTATCGGGCGCGCGTCGTCTACCGGAGCCACGCCGCCCAGTCGCTCGCCCCGCTCTACCTGGGCCGCGCGGCCTCCGTGATCCTCGAGACCCGCGCGCGCCCGCCCGCCGCGCTCCTGCTGAGCGCGACGCGCCTGGGCGGCATGTTCGACGAGGACAAGCCCTACCTGGTGGACCGGTGGCGATGAGCCGGCTCCGTCGCCCGATCGTGATCGAGCACGTCCGCCCCGCGGTGGACGACGGCCGGTATCCGGTCAAGCGCGTGACCGGCGACGTCCTGACTGTCACCGCCGACGTCTTCAAGGAAGGCCACGACCTCCTCGCCGCGTCGATCCGCTTCCGCGCCGCGGGCGAGACCGAGTGGCGCGAGGCGCCGCTCTCCCCGGTGGACAACGACGGCTGGGCCGGCTCGTTCCCGCTCGAGGCCAACACCCGCTATCGCTACACCGTCGAGGCCTGGACCGACGCCTTCGGCTCGTGGGTCGAGGAGATGCGGCGCCGCCTGGCCGGCGGCCAGGCCGATCTCACGAGCGAGCTGCTGGAAGGCGGCGCGATGCTCCGGCGCGCGCGTGAGGGCGCGCCGGAGCCGGAGGCGGCGACGCTGGCGCGGGCGATCGAGCGGCTCACCGCGGCGTCCACGCGCGACCGCCGCCTCGACGTCCTGCTCGACCCCGACCTGCGCCAGGTGATGGCGCGCGTGCAGCCGCGCCCCGATCTCACGCGCCACGACCGAGAGCTCGAGGTGGTGGTGGACCGGCCGGAGGCCGCCTTCGCGGCCTGGTACGAGCTGTTCCCGCGCTCGCAGGGCCGCCTCGCCGGCCGCCACGGCACATTCGCCGACTGCGTGGAGCGCCTGCCCGAGATCCGGCGCATGGGCTTCGACGTCGTCTACCTCCCGCCGATCCATCCGATCGGCCGCACCGCGCGCAAGGGCCCGGACAACGCGCTGAGCGCGGGGCCGGGCGATCCGGGCAGCCCGTGGGCCATCGGCGGACCGGAGGGTGGCCACACCGCGGTGCATCCGGAGCTCGGCACGCTCGAGGACTTCCGGCGGCTCGTGAAGGCCGCACAGGGCCTCGGCATGGAGATCGCGCTCGACTTCGCGATCCAGTGCTCGCCGGATCACCCGTGGGTGCGCGAGCAGCCGGAGTGGTTCTATCAGCGGCCCGACGGCAGCATCAAGTACGCGGAGAACCCGCCCAAGAAGTACCAGGACATCTACCCGATCAACTTCGCGACGCCGGCGTGGGAGTCCCTCTGGGGGGCGCTGCTGGAGGTGGTGCGGTTCTGGATCGACCAGGGGGTGCGCACCTTCCGGGTGGACAATCCCCACACCAAGCCGCTCGACTTCTGGACCTGGCTGATCCGCGAGGTCCAGGAGCGCGATCCCGACGTGATCTTCCTCTCCGAGGCCTTCACCCGTCCCAAGGTGATGCGCGCGCTCGCCAAGGCCGGCTTCACCCAGTCCTACACCTACTTCACCTGGCGCAACTTCAAGGAGGAGCTGACCGAGTATCTCGAGGAACTCACGCGGTCCGAGATGGCCGAGTACTTCCGCGGCAACTTCTTCGTCAACACGCCCGACATCCTGCCCGAGGTCCTGCAGCGCGGCGGGCCGCCCGCCTTCCGCATGCGGGCCGCCCTCGCCGCCACGCTCTCGTCGGTCTGGGGCATCTACAGCGGCTACGAGCTCTGCGAGGCCACGCCCCTGCCCGGCACCGAGGAGTACCGGGCCTCCGAGAAGTACGAGATCCGGGTGCGGGACTGGAACGCGCCCGGCAACCTCTCGGACTACATCGCGCGGCTCAACGCGATCCGCCGCGAGAATCCGGCGCTCCGCGCGATGGCCGGGCTCCGCTTCTTCCCGGCGGACAGCCCCCACGTCCTCTTCTACGGCAAGCTCACCCCCGCGCGCGACCACGTGATCCTGGTCGCGGTCAACCTGGACCCCTTCGCCGCCCACGAGGCCACGCTGCAGATCCCGCTCGCCGAGATCGGCATCGCGCCCGACGAGACCTACGAGCTCCACGAGCTCCTGGGCGGCGACCGCCGCCTGGTGCGGGGCGCCCCCCATGCGGTCGCCCTCGACCCGCGCACCGCGCCCGCGCACATCTATCGCGTCGGGCGCTGGCGCCGGCGCGAGCGCGACTTCGACTATTACGCATGAAACGCCCTAGAGGCTTCATGTATCCGCTCGGCTCGCCTTCGGCTGCGCCTCGCCGGGCCACATGACTGATCGCGACCCGCTCTGGTACAAGGACGCGGTGTTCTACGAGCTGCACGTCCGCGCGTTCAAGGACGGCAACGACGACGGCATCGGTGACTTCATCGGGCTCACGAGCCAGCTCGGGCACCTCAAGGAGCTGGGCGTGGACTGCCTCTGGCTCCTGCCCTTCTTCCGCTCGCCGCTGCGCGACGACGGCTACGACGTGGCCGACTACCGCGCGATCCACCCGGACTACGGCACCATGGCCGACTTCCTCGGACCAGCACCCGTGGTTCCAGGCCGCCCGCCGCGCACCCGACTCCCCCTACCGCGACTACTACGTCTGGAGCGACACCGACGAGCGGTACCGGGACGCCCGCATCATCTTCCTCGACACCGAGAGCTCCAACTGGACGTGGGATCCGGTGGCCAAGGCCTACTACTGGCACCGCTTCTTCCACCACCAGCCCGACCTCAACTTCGACAACCCCGAGGTCCGCCGCGAGCTGCTCGACGTCATGCGCTTCTGGATGGACAAGGGCCTCGACGGCTTCCGCTGCGACGCGGTGCCCTATCTCATCGAGCGCGAGGGCACCAACTGCGAGAACCTGCCCGAGACCCACGACTTCCTGCGCGAGATCCGGGGCACGATCGACCGCGAGTACCAGGGGCGCATTCTCCTGGCCGAGGCCAACCAGTGGCCCGCCGACGTCCGCCCCTACTTCGGCGACGGCGACGAGTTCCACATGGCCTTCCACTTCCCGCTGATGCCCCGCATGTTCCTGGCCCCTGCACACCCCGGAGATCCCGGCGATCGCCCAGTGGTGCCTCTTCCTGCGCAACCACGACGAGCTCACCCTCGAGATGGTCAGCGACGAGGAGCGGCGGCACCTCTACTACGCCTACGGCTCCGACCCGCGCATGCGGCTCAACCTGGGCATCCGTCGCCGGCTGGCCCCCCTGCTCGAGAACGACCGCCGCAAGATCGAGCTGCTGACCAGCCTGCTCTTCACCCTGCCGGGCAGCCCGATCCTCTACTACGGCGACGAGCTCGGGATGGGCGACAACATCTACCTCGGCGACCGCAACGGGGTCCGCACCCCGATGCAGTGGACCGGCGACCGCAACGCGGGCTTCTCGCGCGCGGACACCGCCCGGCTCTACCTGCCCCTGATCGTGGACACCGTCTACGGCTATCAGGCGATCAACGTGGAGTCCCAGCAGCGCACGCCGTCCTCGCTGCTCAACTGGATGAAGCGGCTGATCGCGGTGCGCAAGAAGACCCGCGTCTTCGGGCGCGGCACCCTCACCTTCCTCCGCCCCGCCAACGAGAGCGTCATCGCCCACGCCCGCGAGCACGAGGGCGAGACGGTGATCGCGGTCCACAACCTCGCCGGCTCGGCCCAGCCGGTCGAGCTCGACCTGCGCGCCTGGCGCGGGCACACCCCGGTGGAGATGCTGGGCGACACCCGGTTTCCCTCCATCGGCGACGGCGCCTACTTCATCAGCCTGGCGCCCTATGGCTACTACTGGTTCCGGCTGCAGCCACCACTGCCCGATCAACCCATCTATGGCATCGAGGCCGCGCCGCTCTGACCCGGCCGCGCTCGTGGCGCTGCTCTCGGGCCCCGGTCGCTCCGATCTCACGCGCTTCCTGATCCGCCAGCGCTGGTTCGCGGCCAAGACCCGCGGCATCGCGGCGGTGGACGTGCTCGACTGGGCGGTCCTCGATCCCGACGGACCGCTCGTGCTCCTGCTCCTCGCGGTGGACGGCGATCAGTACTATGTCCCGGTGACCGTATCGGCCGAGGCCGCCCCGGAGGCGGTCCTCGCCCGCGCCGGCGCGGAGGCGGTGGTGGATGCCCACCACGACCCGCGCTTCGGCCGCCGCGTCCTCGCGGCCATCGCGGCCGGCCGCTCGCCCGACGGCCTCCGCGGCCGCTTCGACTTCCGCCCCACCGCGGGCTGGGTGTTCCCCCGCGACCCGGCCGCGCTGGCCGTCCGGCGTCTCAGCGGCGAGCAGAGCAATACCTCCGTGGTGGTGGGCGATCTCGTCCTGAAGTCGCTGCGCCGGCCTCAGCCCGGCCTCAACCCGGATCTCGAGATCTCGCGCTTTCTCACCACCCGGACCGCCTTCCGCCACGTGCCGCGGCTCGCCGGCTGGGTGGAGTACGCCCGCGCCGGGGGACCCGCGACGATCGCGGTGCTGCAGGAGTTCGTTCCCAACACCGGAGACGGATGGACCCACGTCCTCTCGGTCCTCGGGGGCCGTGGCGCGGAGATCGAGCGCCGATCCGACCCGCTCCTCGACGACGTCCGTCGGCTGGGCGCGATCACCGGAGGCCTGCACGTCGCGCTGGCCTCCGACGACCGCGACGCCGATTTCCGGCCCGAGCCCCTCGGCCCCGACGACACCGCGGGCTGGGCCGACGAGATCACGAGCGAGCTGGCCGCCTCCGACCTGAGCGAGCGATTCGGAGGTGCGCGGGTGGCGGACGCGCTGAAGCGCGCGCTCGCGCCGCTGGACGGGCTCGCGGGCGCGACCGCGAAGATCCGGATCCACGGCGACTACCATCTCGGCCAGGTGCTCAAGACGCCGGCTGGGTTCGTGGTCATCGACTTCGAGGGCGAGCCGGCGCGCCCGCTCGCGGAGCGTCGCCGGAAGCAGCCGGCCCTGCGCGATGTCGCGGGCTTACTGCGCTCCCTCGACTACGCGGCGCACGCGGTCGCGCTCCGTCGCCCGGAGGCCGAGCGGACCGCCGCCCTCGCCGCCCTCATGGCGTGGGAGGCGCGGGCGCGCGCCGCCTTCCTCGCGGGCTATCTGGACGCGGTGGCCGAGAGCCCGGTGCGCCTCGCCCCCGCGACTCCCGAGGCGCTCGGCGCCGCCTGTGCCCCGTTCGAGCTCCAGAAAGCGCTCTACGAGCTTCGCTACGAGCGGGACAACCGGCCCGAGTGGGCCGCGATCCCGCTCGCCGGGATCAACCGGATCCTCGGGCTCTACCCGACGAGCGGCTGAGCCGTTCGCGATCGGGCGGCCGCGCGCCGAGCGCGGCCATGCACACCGCGAACACCGGAACCAGGCTCGTCACGAGGACGAGGACACCGAGCGTCGTCGTCATCGCGCGCGTCAGCCCGATCGTCGCTCGGGCCGCCATCGGCAGAAGGTTGACCACCTGCTGCGGGCGTGGAGTTCTCATGCCCCTCGAATCGGGCAAGTGACGTGCCACCCGGGCGAGGACGCACCCGGTCGAAACCGTTCTACTCGGTAATCCTGACCGGTCCTCTCGTGAAGCACCGCGGCGCGCGTCGCATCATCCGGTCTTCTGTTTCGCGGAATCGCGCACTTCGGCCCCGCGCGCACCGGTGGCACGTGCCGTGCGTATCAAGCCCGCACGAACGGGATCGAGAATTCCCACTCGCGGTACACAGGAGGGCGACGCCCATGCTGTGGACGATATTCGTGATCCTGCTGGTGCTCTGGGCGCTGGGCATGGTCAGTTCTTACACGCTCGGCGGCTTCATCCATCTCCTGCTCCTCATCGCGATCGCGGTCGTCCTGATCCGGGTCATCCAGGGTCGACGGCCGATTTAGTCGAGTCCTACCATGAACTACAAGGTCCAGGACCACATCAAGCCGAAGGCGCTGACCGGCATCTCCGACGATCAGATCGGCCAGCACTGGAAGCTCTACGAGGCCTACGTCAAGAACGCCAACGGGCTTCTCGACGGCGCCGCCAAGGCGGAGGCGGGCTCGCCCATGTGGGCCGAGCTCAAGCGTCGCCTCGGCTTCGAGATCGACGGCATGGTGCTCCACGAGTACTACTTCGCGAACCTCGCCTCCGGCTCGAAGCTCTCGCCGGGCAGCGACCTGGCGGTGGACCTGGGCGTGGCCTGGGGCTCGGTCGGCGCCTGGCGCGAGGACTTCGCCAAGACCGGGGGGATGCGCGGCGTCGGCTGGGCGATCCTCTACCGGGATCCCGCCACCGGCGGCCTCTTCAACTGGTGGGTGTCGAGTCACGAGCAGGGTCACCCGGCCGGGTTCAACCCGGTGCTCGTACTCGACGTCTTCGAGCACGCCTTCATGGTGGACCACGGGGCGGGAGGCCGGGACGCGTACATCGCCGCCTTCCTCGAGAACGTCAACTGGGAGGTCGTGGAGCAGCGCCACAAGGACAGCAAAGGCGGGCGCTTCACGGCCCGCTTCTGAGAGAGGACCTTCACATGAAGAGCGGCGTGCTCATCATCGCCATCGTGCTGATCGCCATCGGGGTGGTGTCCCTCGCCTACCAGGGGATCACCTACACCACGCGCGAGAAGATCATCGACCTCGGCCCCATCAAGGCCACCGCCGACAAGGAGAAGACCATTCCGCTCCCGCCGATCCTGGGCGGGCTCGCGCTGGCCGGCGGAGTCGTCCTGCTCGTGGTGGGGGCCCGACGGTAACGCGGCGGCCTCACGTCGCCGAAGGCGCCGGGTAGCCTGCCGGCGCCGATCACGGGCGCGGTCCCTTCTCGGCCGCGCCCGTGGTGTTTTTCTCTCAGCGGGTGCGGCGCGGTATCATGCAGAACGGTCATGAAGAGGCGCGCGTCCTGCTGACCGTCGGCCAGCTCGTCGAGCCGTTGACCGGTCGGCACTGGGATGCGCCGGCCGTGACGCGCGAGGTCTCGGCCCGCACCGCCCGCTATCAACGCCGCGGCCTCCGTCCCGGCGACCGGGTGCTGCTGCATTTCGGCAACCGTCTCGAGTTCTTCGCCGAGCTCCTGGCGATCTGGAGGTCGGGCGGCGTCGCGGTGCCGCTCGACTCCACCCTCACCCGCGTCGAGCTCGAGCGCCTGGCCGAGACGGTCGCGCCCCGCTTCGCGGTGGTGGACGACGCCACCGATGGGTCGATCGCCCGCGCGCTCCCGTCCGGAACCGCGGTGGTGGACGCGACCGAGGCGCTCCCGCCTGCCGATCTTCCCGCCGACCAGGCGCGCCCGGCGTGCGACGCCCTCGTGCTCTTCACCTCCGGATCGAGCGGCGTGCCCAAGGGCGTGGTGCACACCCACGCCTCGCTGGCCGCCCGGTGGAGCGCGCTGCGCGAGGAGCTCGGGCTCTCCGCCTACGCCCGCACCCTCTGCCTCCTGCCGACCCACTTCGGGCACGGGCTGATCTGCAACAGCCTCTTCCCGTGGCTCGCCGGGCAGGACCTCTTCATCACCCCGCCCTTCCGTCCCGATCTGCTGCTCCGCCTCGGCGCGATCGTCGACGAGCACCGGATCAGCTTCCTCTCCTCGGTACCCGCCATGTGGCGCCTGGCCCTCCGGGTGGCGCGCCCGCCGCGCGGCGGCACGCTCCGCCGGGTGCACTGCGGCTCCGCGCCCCTGCCCGCCACGCTCTGGGAGCGCGTTCGCGCATGGGCCGGCACGCCGGAGGTGTTCAACACCTACGGCCTCACCGAGACCGGGAGCTGGGTGGCGGGCACCTCGGGCGGCCCGTTCACGCCGACCGACGGTCTCATCGGCCCTCCGTGGGGCGCGGTCCTGCACGTCCAGCGGGCGGACGCGGCGCCGTGCGCGGCGGGCGAGGTCGGGGAGGTATGGCTCGAGAGCCCCGCCCTCATGCGCGGCTACCTCGGGCAGGACGAGCTGACGCGGCGGGCGATCCGGAACGGCCGCTTCGCCACCGGCGACCTGGGCCTGCTCGACGAGCGCGGCTGGCTCCACCTGCGCGGCCGCGAGCGCGACGAGATCAACAAGGGCGGCCTCAAGATCTCCCCCGCCGAGGTGGACGCGGCCGCCGAGGGCTGCCCGCGCGTCACCGACGTCTGCGCCTTCGCGGTGGACGATCCGCTCTACGGGCAGAACGTGGGCCTCGCGGTGGTCCTCCTCGAGCCCGACGACGCGGCGGTGCGCGAGCTCCAGGGCTGGATCCGCGAGCGGCTCGCCGAGGGCAAGGTCCCGGCACGGTGGTGGGTGGTGGACGCGATCCCGCGGTCCGAGCGGGGCAAGGTGAACCGCGAGGCGGTGCGAGAAGCCTGCGCGGCCCGCCCGCCGCTCGATCTCACCCGCATCCTGCAGGGCCGCTGAGCATCTGAGCGAACGCGAGCGTGGCCACCTTCGGTCAGCGGGCGGAGTTCTTCCTGTACCTCTTCGGCGTTCGATGAGCGCCGGGCCACGCGCCCGCGGGCTGGCCGCCCACGCGCTCGGCCTGGTCGCGCTCAACTTCGTGCTGCTCGCCGCCTACCGCCTCCTCTTCGTGGCGCTGTTCGCCCGGCGCGCCGAGTGGCGGGACGTCCCCATCGTGCTGCTCCACGGGCTCCGCCTCGACGCGGCGCTGCTGGGCCTCGAGCTGCTCGTGATCGGCGCGCTCACCCTGCTCACACGTCACGTGCGCGGCCGCGTCCTGGTGAGCGCCCTCTGGGTGATCACCACGATCAACGCGACGGTGTCGGCGGTCAACCTCCTCTTCGTGAGCGAGCGCAACCAGCACCTCTGGGAGATGCTCTTCGCGTATCTGGCCGAGCCCCGGGACATCTGGATCGCGCTGCGCCTCTTCCTCCGGGGGCATCCCCTCCTGGTCGCGCTGGTGATCCTCGTCCTGGTCGGCCTCGTCATCCTCGCCGCCCGCCACGTCCGCCGCCTGGGCCCGCATCGCTACGATCTGTGGCGTCCCTGGCCCGTCCCCGCGGCGGCGCTGGGCGTGCTGGCCCTGTTCGCGCTCATGATGGCGCAGCCGATCACGGTCAAGACGGTCGGCGGCCGGGCCAACACCGAGGTGGCGTGGATCGCGAGCCGGCATCAGATGGCGCTGGACGACTACACGCTCAATCAGGCCGTGGTCAACCCGCTCTGGGATCTCATCCGGGAGTATGTGCCGGTGGCCGCGTCGGGTGGGCGCCGGCCGTACCGGCTGGAGCCCGCGGAAGCGCTCTCGCTCGCCCAGCGCCTGCTCGGCATCTCCGAGGGCGAGCGGCCGTATCCCTTGCTGCGCAAGCTTCGCGGCGTCGGCGGCCTCGGCATCCAGAACGTGGTACTGATCCAGGTCGAAGGGCTCGGGGCCACCCTGCTCGAGCGCGATGAGCCGCAGGGCCCGGTCATGCCGTTCCTCCGCTCGCTGGCCGCCGAGGGCCTCTACTTCCCGCGCGTCTACCAGAGCTTCCCGTCCACGGACGGCGCGGTCTTCGCGACGCTCACGAGTCTGCACTGGACCCACGCGCTGGGGGGCAGCGGCGTACGGCTCTCCCAGTCGGTCATGGGCATCTACTTCGCGTCGCTCCCGCGCCTGCTGGCCGTGCCGGGGACGCGGCACTACGCCTTCTCGGGCTTCCGCCACCGCACCGCCGAGATCACGAGCTTCCAGCGCAACCTGGGCTTCCGCACCACCGGCTTCGACGCGCTCGAGAGGCCGCTGGGGCCGGGCGCCGCGGGCCCGCTCGGCATCAACGACGGCCCCCTCCTGCGGGAGGCGGCGCGGGTGGTGGGCGCGAGCCCGGGCCCGTTCAGCCTCTACATCATGACCGGGACGAGCCACTCACCGTGGCAGGTGCCCCCCGGCGCGCCCACCCCGCTCGGCAACACACCGCTCGGGACCTTCCGCTACGTCGACGACAGCATCCGCGCCTTCGTGGAGCACCTGCGGGCGACGAGGCCCGATTTCGACCGTACGCTGCTGGTGTTCATCGGCGATCACACCGGGCCCACCTTCGGCACCCAGCCGCTCGAGCGCCTCCGCCTGCCCCTGGTGCTGGCGGGCCCGCCGATGGCCCGCGCGCGCGCCCGCTGGTCCACGCTCCCCGACCGGCCCGCGAGCGAGGTGGACGTGCTTCCCACGATCGCCACCCTGCTCGACGGCGACCGCGTCTACGCGGGCATGGGCCGAAGCCTCTTCGAGCCGCCGGTCACCGCCGGGATCATCAGCGGCGACATCAAGGAGACGTACTATTTCAAGGACGGCTTCGCGCTGCGCTACCGGCTGAGCGCGGGCCAGGCCGAGCTGCTGGCGGTGGACGGCGACGCGATGCCGCCCGCCGATCTCGCCCGTGAGCACCCGGAGGTGGCGAGCCGCCTCGCCCGTGAGTTCCTCGCGCTCTACGAGACCAGCGACCGCCTCATGCGCGAGAACCGCATCTTCCCTCTCAAGCCGGGCGCGGGCCGGGCGCCGTGAGGCTGCCGCGCGCGTTCTATACGCGCGCCGACGTGGTGACGGTCGCCCGGGGACTCCTCGGCACGCTCCTGGTGGCGCCCACGCGCGACGGGCGGCGCGTCTCTGGGATCATCGTGGAGACCGAGGCCTACCGGGGCCCGGAGGACCGCGCCTCCCACGCCTACGGGGGGCGGCGCACCCGCCGAACCGAGACGATGTACGCGCGCGGCGGGACCGCCTACGTCTACTTCGTCTACGGGATGTACCACCAGTTCAACGTGGTGACCAACGTGGCGGACGTGCCCCACGCGGTGCTCGTGCGCGCGCTGGAGCCGGTCGAGGGCGTCGAGCTGATGCGCCGCCGGAGGGGCGGCGCGGCGCCCGGCGAGCTGACCAGCGGCCCGGGCAAGCTCTGCATCGCGCTCGGCATCGATCGCCGCCTCGACGCCGCCGATCTCCTCGGCGACCGGATCTGGGTCGAGCCGGGGCGTCGGATCGCTCCGAGCGCGATCGCGGCCGGCCCGCGTGTCGGCATCGACTACGCGGAGGATTGGGTCGGCCGCCCCTGGCGCTTCTGGCTGCGCGGCAACCCGTTCGTGAGCCGGGCCGGCCCGGCGGTCGTCAGACGCGCAGACGCAGCCCGCTCCGGTCGAGCGCCCACATGAGCGCCCACCAGAGCAACACGTACGCCAGCGCGTAGGCCAGCGATGCGTTGACGGCAGACGCCCACGTCGCGAAGAGATGCGCGAACAGCCACGACTGCAGACGCGGGCCGCCGGCTCCCACCCGGACGATGAACAGGAGCTTCGCGACCACGCTCGACAGGAAGAACAGGGTGAGCGCGTGGACGCCCAGGACCGCGAAGGGCGCGGCCCAGCCGCGGCGGCCCCGCGCCTCGATCGCCCAGTGGCAGGCCGCGAGCGCCACCGCGGCCAGGCCCGCCATCAGCAGCGCGTACGAGCTGGTCCACAGGGCCTTGTTCACCGGGAACGAGAGCCCCCAGAGCCAGCCGAGCGCGGCCGCAACGACTCCCCCCACCGCGAGCCCGCCGGCGATCCGCGCGGCCGGGCGATCCGACCCATGCCCGGCGCGCAGCCAGTGCCCGGCCAGCACGCCCATGAGCGTGGTCGCGGTGGCGGGCAGCGAGCTCAGGATGCCCTCCGGGTCGTAGACTCGCGAGGCCTGCCAGATGTGGCGGGGTCCGAGCACGAGGCGGTCCACGTATCCCGCGAGATTGCCCTCCGGGCTCAGGTCGCCCGCCACGTGGCCGGGCGCGGCCACGCGCGTCATCAGGAGCCAGTAGCCCACCAGCAGCACTACGACGGCGACCGCCTGCGCGGGCCAGCCGCGCGCGCCGCCGGTGGCCAGCACCAGGAGCGCGGCCAGGAGGTAGCAGACCGCGATGCGCTGGAGCACGCCCGCGATGCGGAGATCGGCGAGCGCGAAGAAGGGCAGCGCGTGGAGCAGCAGCCCGAGCGCGAAGATCACCGCCGCGCGCCGGAGGACGCGCAGGGGGAGGCCGCCCGCGCCGCGCTCGAGCGCCGGGTCCAGGGCCAGCGCGATCGAGACGCCCACCACGAAGAGGAAGAACGGGAAGACCATGTCGGTGGGCGTCCACTCGTGCCACGCCGCGTGCCGGAGCGGCGCGTACATCGCGCTCCACGTGCCCGGATTGTTCACCAGCACCATCGCGGCCACCGTGAGCCCGCGGAGCGCGTCCACCGAGAGCAGCCGCGCCGGCGGGGCGGGCGGCGTCACAAGGGCGCCGTCGGCCACTACAAGAGCGCCGGCGGCCATCACAAGATCGAGCGGCCGGCGTCCACCATCAGGGTGGCGCCGGTCACGAAGGACGACTCGTCGGAGGCGAGGAACAGGATCGGGTACGCCACCTCGCGCGGCTCCGCCCAGCGGCCGAGCAGGTTGTCGCCCGCCCGCTGCGTGCGCATCTCCGCCTCGGAGACCCCCCGGGCCGCCGCGCGGCGGATGTGATAGGGCGTGATGGTGCCGCCTGGGCACACCGCGTTCACCCGGATGCGGTGCGGCGCCTCCTCCACCGCCAGCGCACGCGTGAACCCGAGCACCGCCGCCTTGGTGGTGTCGTACTGGCCCATGCCGCTCCGCCCCATCACCCCGTACACCGACGAGACGTTGACGATCGTGCCGCGTCCCGCCGCGCGCAGCCGCGGAACCGCGGCCTTGCAGCAGTGCGCGGTACCGAGCACGTTGACCGCGATGATGCGCTCCCAGTCCGCCGTGGCCGCGTCGGCGAGCGGCGCGTAGACGCGCACGCCCGCCACGTTCACGAGGGTGTGCAGCTCGCCCAGGCGGCCCGCCGCGTCGTCGATGATCCCCTGGGCGGTCGCTTCGACGGTCACGTCACCGGTCACCGCCAGGACCCGCGCGCCGGGCACCGCGGCGCGGATCGACGCGGCCGCCGCCTCCACCGCGGCGCCTTCCTCCGCGAACAGCCGCCCGGTGGCCTCGCCGATCCCCCCGCCGCCGCCGGTGACGAGCGCCACGCGGCCGGCCATGCGGCCGGGCATCAGGCGAGCGTGAGCTGGTCGCCCGCCCTCACCACCATCCGCGCCATCCCGCCCTCGATCCAGCTCTCGCCCGGGGCCAGCACGACGGAAGCGGACCGGACGAGGAAGGAGCGCGGGTTCGCGCCGGGCGCGGCGGTGCCCTGATCGCGCAGCGCCCGGGCCGCGGTCATCATGCGCCGGCGCACCTGGATGATCGCGGTGTCGCTCGAGCCCAGCCGCTCCTGGCTGCGGTCCACGATGTCGCCCTGGCTCTCCTGGACCGCCTGGTCCTGGACCCCGAAGCCCGGGATGCCGCAGTACATGCGGGTCCGGTGGATCTCCCAGTCCATGAAGTAGTCGTTGTCCCGGGTCGCCGCGGTGCGCACGTCGCCATAGGGCTCGGAGGTGGCGGGCGCGTAGTCGCAGACGTGCGCGCCCTTGCCCTCGATGTTGAGCCGGATCTCCTCGTCGGTCAGCTTCCGGTCGGGATGCCACGTCACCATCCAGTTGATCGAGTGCGTGTCGTCCATCGGCACCCAGATGTGCGATTGCACGATGCGCTCGTCCAGATCGGTGGGGGGCATCGTGTAGAACGGCAGCAGGAACTGGGTGATGCGCCAGTACCAGCGGCCGTCCGGATTGGCCCGGCGCGCGCCGATGACGACCCCGTAGTCCGTGTCGGCGACCTCGAAGCGCGGGGCGCGGTCGCCCGTCGAGACCGCGGCGCCAACCCCGAAGCTCACCCGGTCCATGTCCTGCGTGACCTCGCTGTTGCGATGGTCGATCGGCGCGTGGAGGAACGAGATGTGGCTCGAGTCGATGCCGCCTTCCATGGCCTGGAACCAGTTGCAGTCCTGCACCCGGCGGGAGATGAAGGTGTGGCCCTCGGGCAGCAGGGTGAACTCGAGCTCGGGCAGCGGCGGGGGCGGGCTGGGCGGTCCCATGTAGGCCCAGATCACGCCACCCTTCTCCACGCACGGGTACGCGGTCTGCTTGACCTTGACCGCGAAGCTCGACTCGGGCGGCTCGCTCGGCATCTCCAGGCACTGGCCGTCCAGGCCGAACTTCCAGCCGTGGTAGGCGCAGCGCATCCCGTTCTCTTCCACGCGCCCGTAGTAGAGCGAGGCCGACCGATGCGGGCAGAACTCCGCGATCAGGCCGGCCCGGCCGCTCCGGCCGCGGAAGACGATGAGCCGCTCGCCGAGCAGCATCACGCGCTTCACCCGCCCGCCGGGATCGAGCTCCTTGGATTCCACCACCGGGATCCAGTACTCCCGGAGCAGGGCCCCCATCGCGGCGCCCGGTCCGGTCCTGGTCAGGAGCTCGTTGTCCTCGCGGCTCAGCATCGCTCGGCCCTCCTCACGGGAGCAAAGGTTAGCACGCGGTCTCGCGGGTCGCCAACCGGCCCTGGATTGACAAAGGCCGCGGGCTCCCGGAGGATGACCGCCCGTGACGCCCTCCGTCCGACTCGAGCTCGACGGCCCGGTGGCCCGCGTCACCCTGAACCGGCCCGAGGTGCTCAACGCGGGCGATCCGGGCTGGGTGGCCGAGCTGACCGAGGTCGTCGCGCGCATCGGCGCTGAGCGCGATTTCCGGGTCGCGGTGATCACCGGCGCCGGGCGCGCCTTCTCCACCGGCGTGGACCTCAACGCCCTCGCCGCGGGTGAGATGACGCTCCCGCACTTCGTGGCCTGGGAAGACGCGATGACCGCGATCGAGCGCATGCCGATCCCCTTCATCGCCGCGATCAACGGCCACTGTCTGGGCGGCGGCCTCCAGCTCGCCCTGGTCTGCGACTACCGGCTGGCCGCCGCGGACGCGGTCATCGGCCTGCCCGCGGTGAAGGAGTGCCTGATCCCTTCCATGGCGCTCTACCGGCTCCCGCGGCTGATCGGCGCCGCGCGGGCGCGTGAGATGATCCTCACCGGTGAGCCGATCTCGGCGGCGCGCGCGGAGGAGGTGGGCCTCGTCAACCGCGTGGTCGCGACCTCCGAGTTCCCGGGCGCGGTCGAAGCGTGCGTCGCCCGCTTCCTCGCGCTCCCCGCGACCGCGGTGGCCGCGAGCAAGCGCCTGCTCGCGCGCGCCTTCGATCTTCCCTTCGACGCGTTCCGCCGCGAGATGGAGGCGGGCTTCCGCCTCTGCCTCGACTCCGCCGAGCACCGCGCCGCCATGGACGAGATCCGGCAGCCCCGGAAAGGACCCGCGCAATGACCCCGCCCTCGACGCTCCTGCCCACTTCGGTCATCGGCAGCCATGGGCTGCCCGGCTGGGTCTGGCTCGCCCGCGAGGCGCTCGCGGCGGGGCGCATGGGCGCCACCGACGTCCGCGAGCTGATGGAAGACGCCACCCAGGTCGCGCTGCTCGACCAGGAGCGGGCGGGCATCGACGTGCTGACCACCGGCGAGATGGGCCGGGTGCGCTTCATCATCGGCTTCTACGACCACCTCCGGGGCATCCGGACCATGGAGGAGCCGCGCAAGCTCGGCCAGCCGCACTGGGACACCAACACCCCGTTCGAGGTCGTGGAGCGTGTCACCGCCCCGGCCGGGCTCGGGATCGTGGACGAGTTCAAGCTCGCGCGGTCGCTGACCGGCAAGCCGCTCAAGGCCACCGTACCCGGACCGTACACGCTGATGTTCCCGCTCCGGCTGGGCGGCGGCTACCGCGATCGCGACACCCTGCTGGCCGACCTGGTCGGCATCGTCAACGCGGAGTGCCGTGCGCTGGTGGCCGCGGGCGCCGACTTCATCCAGATCGACGAGCCGCACAGCGGCATGTACGCGGGCACCGCGCCCAACTTCGCCCAGGGCGTGAACCGCGCGGTGGAAGGTGTCGCGGCCAAGATCGCGGTCCACGTCTGCTTCGGCAATCTCTACGGCCGCCCGTTCCAGCCGGTGCGCAGCTACCGCAACGTCTACCCGGCCATCCACGAGCTGACCGCGTCCCAGGTCGTCCTCGAGTACGCCAACCGCGGGATGGACGATCTCGCCCTCTGGAAGGAGTTCCCGACCGACAAGGAGCTGGGCGCCGGCGTGATCGACGTGAAAGCCTTCAAGGCCGAGACCGCCGAGGAGGTCGCCGAGCGGATCCGCGCGCTCCTCCGCTACGTCGCCCCCGACAAGCTCTGGCTCAATCCCGACTGCGGCTTCTGGGAGACCCCGCGCGGGGCCGCCCGCCTCAAGATGGCCGCCCTCGTCGAAGGCGCCCGCCTCGTCCGTCGCGAGATCTAGATGGCCTAGCCGGCCGCGCGGACGAGGGTCAGGTGGTCTTCGACCGTATCCTTGGCGGTGATCGCGCGGAGGACGACCTCGTCGACAGCGCCGTCCCACGCCGCGAGCGCGCGCTTGATGCCCTCGGCGGAGGTGGCCGCGATGGCGGTGTCCACCGGCTTCACGCCCATGCGCACGAAGTGGTCGTGGTACGCGGGGATCGCGTCGTAGCGCCCGCCCTCGTCGGCCAGGCGTTCGGAGGCGGCGGGACCCAGGGCCACCCGCACGTAGGCGTAGAGCCGTGGCACCGGGCGCTTCGCGGCGGCCGCGCCCGCGCGGACCAGCTCGGCGCACCGCCGCGCGTACTCCGGCGTCAGCCAGTTGAAGAGGACGCCGTCCGCGACCTCCCCCGCGAGATGGCACATCTTGGGGCCGAGCGCGGCCACGATGATCCGCGTGGACAGCGACGCCCGCAGCGCGGCCACGCCGTCCCGCACGCGCTTGAGCGCCTGCGGATTCGGGCTGCCCACGCCGAGCAGCAGGCGCTCGGGCGCGAGGCCGTGCCCGCGCACCCCGTCCGCGATGCTCTCCGGCCCCCGCGTGTGCAGCGGGATGACGCCCACGCCCAGGTCCACCCGGCGCGTCTCCGCCGCCGCGTGCGCGAGCGAGCCCAGGCCGTCCACCGGCCCCGGGTGGTTCACCCAGAACGAGCGATAGCCGAGCGCCTCGGCCTCGCGCGCCGACGCGCGGATGATCTCCGATGACACGCCCGCGAATACCGCGAATCCCTTTGCCGTGCCGGTCGCCATGATGGCCTCCTGTTGGTGTGGTGGGCCCGATTCTACGCCGCGCCGGGCTTGCGCTCCACCGCATTACGGGATACACCCAGACGGTCATGCGAGAGCCCGCGGGCATCCGCATCCTCGTATGGATGTGCGTGCTCATCGCCGTCAACCAGCTCGGCTTCGGCAGCATCATCCCCGCACTGGCCCTCTACGCGCGCTCCTTCGACGTCACCCAGTCCGCCATCGGCCTCGCGATCGCGATCTACGGGCTCGCCCGCTTCCTCGTCGCGGTGCCGGCGGGCCAGCTCGCGGACCGCTTCGGCCGCCGCAACACGCTCGCGATCGGCGGCGTGCTTTCCGCGGTCGGCAACGCGCTCTGCGCGCTCGCGCCGAGCTATCCGGCCTTCGTGGCGGCGCGCTTCGTGGCGGGCGCGGGCGCCGCGCTCGTGCTCACCACCGGCTTGATCGTGATCGCGGACATCTCGACGCCGTCCAACCGCGGGCGGATGATGTCCGCCTACCAGGGCGCGTTCATCTTCGCGGTCGGCATCGGGCCGCTGCCCGGCGGGCTGCTCGCCACCCACTGGGGCCTCGCCGCCCCGTTCGCGGCCTACGCGGCCACCTCGCTCGTGGCCTCGGCGGTGGCCTGGCTCGCGATTCCGGAGACGCGCGCGGTCCGCGCGGCCGACGAGCCCGAGCCCGCTCCGGTGCCCTACCGCGCCCAGCTCCGCCTGCTCACCGCGCACCGCGGCTTCATGCTGGTGAGCTGCCTCGCCCTCGTGAACGCGGTCGCCCGCACCGGCGCGCTCTTCAACATCGTCCCGATCCTGGCCCGCGACCGCCTCGCGCTGCACCCCGACCGCATCGGGTTCGGCCTGGCCCTGGCGAGCGTGGTGGGCCTCGTGGTGGCCTATCCGACCGGCGTGGTGGTGGACCGCTACGGGCGGAAGATCATCATCGTTCCCGCGACCATCCTCTCCGGCCTCTCGCTCGTCCTCTTCCTGCTCGCGCCGACCTACGCCTGGTTCCTCGCCGCGTGCGCGACGTGGAGCGTGGCCATGGGGATCAGCGGCGCCGCCCCCGCCGCCTATGCCGCCGACACCGCGCCGCCCGGCATGAACGCGGCGGCGGTCAGCAGCTATCGCATGCTCGCGGACCTGGGCTACGTGGTGGGCCCGATCGCGCTCGGCCTGGGCGCCGATCTGGCCGGGGTCGACGCGACCCTCGGCGGCACCGCGTTCCTGCTCGTCGCGGTCGCGGTGCTCTTCGGCCGCTTCGCGCCCGAGACCTACCGCGCCCGCTTCTAGACCGCGCGCCCGGTCAGCGGGCGCGGCGGAAGGGATAGGCGAGCTGGCTCCAGTAGTCGCCGGGGACCGGCGGACCGGCGAGGCCGTACGCCGAGGGCCAGCGATCGGCGGGCAGGTACTGCGTGCCGAAGATCCGGTCGATCACCGGCAGGTGCACCGCGAAGTTGACGTCCACCGGCTCGACCGCGTGGTGCCAGTGGTGGTACTGCGGGGTGGCCAGCACGTAGCGCAGCGGGCCGAAGCGCCAGACCACGTTGGCGTGGATGAGCACGGCCTGGAACGACACGAAGAGCACGTACGCGAAGACCGCGCTCTGCGCGAAGCCCAGCACGTAGAGCGGCACGAAGGAGAGGCCGCGCGTCACCACGATGTCCACCAGGTGCAGGCGCGAGCCGGCCAGCCAGTCCATCTGCCGGCTCGAGTGGTGGATGGCGTGGAAGCGCCAGAGCCAGGGCACCTGGTGGAAGAGACGGTGCACGCTGTACTGGGTGAGATCGGCGACCACCAGCACCTCGACGAATTGCAGCACGAGCGGCTGCGCGGCCACCGCGCCCTGGATCTCCGGCGCCACCGCCCAGCGGAAGAAGATCGCCGCGGGCGCCATGGTCAGGAACACCGTGAGCTGGACCAGCAGGTGGCTCACCCCGAAGTGCCAGAGGTCCGTACGCCATTCGGGTCGGAAGATCGGCTGCTGGCGGAGTCGCCCGAAGAGCAGCTCGATCGGCACGAAGATCGCGGAGAGCAGGAAGAGATCGAGCAGGAACCAGTCGAGGCCCACGTGGTTGGAGCGGGCGACCGGCGTGGCCACCGCGACCTCGGACCCGCCCATCAGCGTGGCCAGTAGCGCGAGGCCCGCGCCGGTGAGCCCGAGCGCCTTCCGACGCTTCAGGAAGATGCTGAGGACTCCCAGCACGAAGGCGACCCCGAGCGTGATCTTGATCGTGGTCCGCACGATCTCCATCGGATACACGTCGCGGAGCGCGGGCGTGGTGAGGACGGCAGGGAACCAAAGACAGAGCACCGCGCCGAAAGCGAGCACACCCAGGACCGCCGAGAGCACGCCGGTGACCCACCCGAGGACGCCGAGACGGCTCGCCATCGTGCTTCGATCGTAGCGCCCGGGGCCGCCAATCTCCAAGTAGGCCGCCGGTGGTATGGTATCGGACCATGGCCACCCTGCTCATGCTCCCGCCGCAGACCGCCACCACGCGCGAGTGGGCCGCGCGCGTCGCCACCGCCCTGCCCGAGCTCACCGTCGTGATCGCGGAGGACGAGGCGCAGGCCGCACGCGAGATCGTCCGCGCCGAGGCCGCCTTCGGCACACCGTCCCCCGCCCTGCTCCGGCAGGCCGGGCGGCTCCGCTGGCTGCAGGCCCCGCAGGCCGCGCCGCCCGCCGGCTACTACCACGACGACCTGATCCGGCACCCGGTGGTCGTCACCAACTTCCGTGAGATCTACAACGACCACATCGGCGCGCACATCATGGCCTTCGTGCTCGCGTTCGCGCGGGGGCTCCACCACTACCTGCCGCTGCAGCTCCGGCGCGAGTGGCGGCCCGCGCCGTCGGACACCGGGGTGGTGCACCTGCCCGAGGCCACCGCGCTGATCGTGGGGGTGGGGGGCATCGGCAGCGAGGCCGCGCGGCTCGCCGAGGCCTTCGGCATGCGGGTGATCGGGATCGACGCGCGACGCCGGGAGGCGCCGCCCGGCGTCTCCAAGCTCGACGGGCCGGACGCGCTCGACGCTCTCCTGCCCGAGGCCGACTTCGTGATCCTCACGGTGCCGCACACGCCCGAGACCCAGGGCTTCATGCACCGCGCGCGCTTTCAGCGGATGAAGCGCAGCGCGTTCTTCATCAATATCGGGCGGGGGCTGACCACGCGGCTCGACGACCTGGTGGCCGCGCTGCGGGCCGGCGAGATCGCAGGGGCCGCGCTCGACGTCTTCGAGCAGGAGCCGCTCCCCGCCGATCACCCGCTCTGGACCACGCCCAACGTTCTGATCACCCCGCACACCGCCGGCTACGGTCCCTATCTCGACGACCGGCGCTGCGAGATCCTCCTCGACAACTGCCGCCGCTTCCTCGCCGGTCATCCCCTCCGCAACGTGGTCGACAAGTCCCGCTGGTTCTAATCCGGCTAGGCGCCGGCGGGGACGATGCGGGCGGTGCGGCGGACCTGGACGACGGTGGCGATGGTGCAGAGCATCAGCACGCCGACCGCGACGAGGAGCAGGCGGGGGTCGCCGTGGTCGAGGAGCCAGCCGAAGGCAAGCGGGGTGAGGCAGGAGCCCAGGTCGAGCCCCGAGTAGACGAAGCCGAATACCTTGCCGGAGGCGCCGGGCGGCGTGGCCGAGCGCACCAGCATGTCGCGCGAGGGCCCGGTCGCCCCGTGGCAGAAGCCGGTCACGGCCCCCCGCGGCCGTCACCAGTCCCGCGACCGCCACGACGTCGTGCCGCTGCGTGCGATCGGCGAGCAGCCCGCCCGCGAGGATCCCGCTCGCCCCGCCCACCAGGAACGCGGTGAGCGCGCCGGTGGCCAGGGCCAGCGGCGTGTCGTAGATCCGCATCAGCGTGGTCACGCCGAAGGTCTGCAGCCCGATCAGCGCGGTGGCGATCAGCGCGAAGTAGGCGAACGCGGACAGGATCGGCGCGGTCAGCAGCAGGCGCACCTCGCGCCCCGTCGCGCTCCGCGCTCGCGCCGTCGCCGGTCCCCCCGCGGCCCGGAGCTGGGTCGCCAGCACCGAGACCACCGCCAGCCCGGCCGCGCCCACCGTCACCAGCGCCACGCGCCAGCCGAAGTGCGCGGTGAGCCCGACCACCACGCTCGGCGCCACCGCCCAGCCGAGATTGCCCGAGATCGCGTGCACGCTGTAGCCGCGCCCGATCCGCCGCGGGTCCACCGACGCGTTCAGGATCGAGTAGTCGGCGGGATGGAACACGCTGTTGCCGAGCCCGGCCAGGAGTGCCACCGGTAGCAGGAGCCAGTAGGCGGGCACGAGGCCGGCCAGCGCGATGGACGCGGAGAAGAGGGCCATCCCACCCAGGAGCACCCGGTGTGCCCCCACCCGGTCCACCAGGAACCCGGACAGGGGCTGGCCGACGCCGGAGGCACCGTAGAACACGCTCATGGCGAGGCCGAGGGCGACGTACGGCACCCCCCAGACCTCCTTCAGCAACGGGAAGAGCGGCGGCAGCGTCAGCTGGAAGAAGTGACTGAAGAAATGGGCTGAGGCGATGAGGCCGATGACACGAACATCATTACGAAAACCCGGGGCGGCGACGGAGCGATCGGTGGGAGCGGGCACGGGGTCCTATTGTACACGACGTTCTGCTATGATCCGGCCGTCACCCCAAGGAGGGCGGCCATGGACACGACCTACTCCCTCGATCAGTTCCTCGCCGACACGCGCTCGACCATCCAGACCAAGGGCATCCCGGCGGGACTCGCCGAGATCCGCGATCACCTGGAGAAGCTCCTGCACAATCCGGAGCTGCTCAAGAAGCACCTGGGAGATCCGGTACCCTACGTCGAGCGCGCCACCATCGGCCACGATCCGGAGACCGACGTGCACGTGCTGGTCCACGGGCGGCCGAAGGCCACCAAGTCCTCGGTGCACGACCACGGGCCGTGCTGGGTCGTCTACGGCAACTACAAGAACCCGACCCGCATGCGCCGCTGGCGCCGCCTCGACGACGGCAGCCGGCCGGGCCACGCCGAGCTCACGCTCCAGCGCGAGTTCATGAACGAGCCCGGCCACGCCGCCGCCTTCGCGGTGGGCGACATCCACTCCATCGAGTTCGGCGACGACACCTTCTTCATCCGCGTCACCGGCGGCGACGTGGAGACCAAGGAGACCCACCGCTTCGACGTCGACAAGAAGACGGTGGAGGTCGCCAACCGCGCGAAGGGCCAGCGGTAACTCGGAGGGGGGCTTCGCCCCCCTTCCGACGGTCGTCGCGCGCCTGACGGCGCGCTCCTTCCTGCCTCCCCCCAAGACCGATCGCGCGGGCGAAGCCCGCGCTCGAACGGGAACCGTCCGCTAGACCTTCCCCCAGTACTGACGCGCGGCCGGGAAGACCGGCTTGCAGCGCGTGGGCTCGGTCGGCCCCTCGAGCACGTCGGCCACCCCGCGCCAGATCGCGTAGTGCGGCGTGTTGCGATGGGCCTCCAGCGCGGCCTGGTCCTTGTAGACCTCGTAGAAGTAGTAGACGTTCTCCTCCTTCTCGTCCTGCAGCACGTTGAAGCGCAGGCAGCCCGGCTCGTCCCGCTCCGAGCCGAGCGCGTCCGCCTCGATGGCCTTCAGGAACTTGTCTCGCATCGCCGCCTTGATCTTCACCTTCACCCAGATCGCGAGCATGGTCGCCCTCCCGGTTCGAGTTGGTAAATCGCCGCCGACAGTATCACGGGCCCGGCGCGGCGGCTTGCCTTCCCCGTCCCGCCCGTCGTAGCATCCCCGACGGGAGACCCACGCCATGGATGAATCCTCGATCAGCGCGCTCACCTTCGACGTCTTCGGCACCGTGGTGGACTGGCGGACCAGCATCACCCGGGAAGGCGAGGCCTTCGGCACGCCCCGCCGCCTCTCGGTGGACTGGGCCAAGTTCGCCGACGCCTGGCGCGGGCTCTACCAGCCCGCGATGGAGGAGGTCCGCAGCGGGCGACGGCCGTGGGCGAAACTCGACGAGCTCCACCGCGAGAGCCTGGTCCGGCTGCTCGGCGATTTCGGGATCACCGGGGTCTCCCCGGCCGAGGTCGACCATCTGAACTACGCCTGGCACCGGCTCGATCCCTGGCCCGACGCGGTCCCCGGCCTCACCCGCCTCAAGCGGCGCTTCACCCTGGCCACGCTCTCGAACGGAAACATCGGGCTCATGGTGGACATGGCCAAGCGCGCGGGGCTGCCGTGGGACGCGATCCTGGGCGCCGAGGTCGCGCGCGCCTACAAGCCCACGCCCGAGGCCTACCTGCGCAGCGCGGAGGCCCTCGGCCTCCGGCCCGAGCAGTGCCTGATGGTGGCCGCGCACCCGGCCGATCTGGCCGCCGCCGCGCGGTGCGGCCTGCGCACCGCCTTCGTGCCGCGCCCGCTCGAGTTCGGCCCCGGCCGCCCGGGCTCCCAGCCCGAGCCCGGCCAGCCCTTCGACGTGGTCGCGGGCGACTTCGTGGAGCTCGCCGAGAAGCTCGGCTGCTGATCGCATGGCCGCCCCCGCGGGCCTCTTCGATCTGAGCGGGAAGGTCGCGCTCGTCACCGGCGGCAGCCGCGGCCTCGGCCGCGCCATGGTGCTGGCCTTCGCCCAGGCCGGGGCCGACGTGATCATCGCGAGCCGCAAGCTCGCCTCCTGCGAGGCCACCGCCGCGGAGGTGCGCCAGGCCACCGGCCGCCGCGCGCTCCCCGTCGCCTGCCACGTGGGCCACTGGGGCCAGGTGGAGGCCCTCGCCGAGACCGCCTACAAGGAGTTCGGCCGCGTGGACGTGCTCGTCAACAACGCGGGCATGTCCCCGCTCTACGACCGCATCGAGAACGTCACCGAGGATCTCTGGGACAAGGTGCTCGACGTGAACCTGAAGGGCCCGTTCCGGCTGACCGCGATGGTGGGCGCGCGCATGGCGGCGGGCGCGGGCGGCTCCATCATCATGGTCTCGAGCACCTCGGCGATCCGGCCCACCGCGGGCGTCATCCCCTACGCGGCGGCCAAGGCCGCGGTGAACGCGATGACCGAGGGCTTCGCGCGCGCGTTCGGACCCACCGTGCGCGTGAACTGCATCATGCCGGGCCCCTTCCTCACCGACATCTCCAAGGCCTGGGACCTCGAAGCCTTCCGCGCGCGCGCGAAGACCACGATGGCCCTCGGCCGCGGAGGGGAGCCCGAGGAGGTCGTCGGGGCCGCGCTCTACTTCGCCTCGAGCGCCTCCAGCTTCACCACCGGCGCGGTGCTCGGCATCCACGGAGGGGCGGCCTGACCTCGACCTCGTCCACGGACCAGGCGCCCGCCGAGGTCGCGCCGGTCCGGCCCGGTGAAGCACTCGACTGGGCCGCGCTCGAGGCCTGGCTCACCCCGCGCCTCGCCGAGATGCTGCCGGAGGCGCGCGGCCCGCTCGAGGTGCTCCAGTTCCCCAACGGGTCGGCCAACCTCACCTACCTGCTCCGCGTCGGTCCCCGCGAGCTGGTGCTCCGGCGCCCGCCCTTCGGCGAGATCGCGCCCGGCGCCCACGACATGAAGCGCGAGTTCAAGGTGCTCTCGCGGCTCTGGTCCCACTTCGACCGGGCGCCCCGCGGCTACCTCTTCTGCGACGATCCCGCCGTGCTCGGCGCCGACTTCTTCGTGATGGAGCGGCGCCGAGGCGAGGTGGTGCGCGATGCGATGCCGCCCGCCCTGGGCGCGCATCACGAGGCCGGCCGCCGGCTCGCGTTCGCCCTCGTGGAGGCGATGGCCGATCTCCATGCCCTCGAGCCGGCGGCCTGCAACCTGGCCGACCTCGGCCGCCCCGAGGGCTTCGTCGACCGCCAGCTCGACGGCTGGGCCAAGCGCTGGGCGCTCGCGCGCCCGGACGACGCGACCGACGACATGGAGCGGATCCACGCCCGCCTGGCCGCGCGCCGTCCGCGGCCGAGCCGCGCGTCGATCGTTCACAACGACCTCAAGCTCGACAACTGCCAGTTCGCTCCGGAGGACCCCGACCGCGTGACCGCCATCTTCGACTGGGACATGACGACGCTGGGCGATCCGCTCGTGGACCTCGGCACCCTGCTCAACTACTGGCCCGATCCGGTGGACACCGAGGCCACCCAGCGCGGCACGCGCCCGGGGCTCGCCCACATGGGCCTGCCGACGCGCGCGGAGATCACCGCGCGCTACGTCGCGCGGACCGGCGCGGACCCGGGGGCGGTGAGCTGGTGGGAGGCGTTCGCACTCTGGAAGACGGTGGTCGTCGTGGTCCAGCTCCACCGCCGCTGGGTGCGCGGCGAGTCCACCGACCCGCGGATGGCCCACATCGCCGATCGTGCCCCCTGCCTGGTGCGGGCGGCCCGGCTGGTGCTGGATCACGGGGGGTTCTGAGCCATGTACATCGTCGGCATCGACGTCGGCGGGACGTTCACCGATCTCACCGCGGTGGACGTCGAGACCGGCCGCGTGGTCGTCACCAAGGTGCCCTCGCGCCCGCGCCAGGAGGCCGCCGCGGTGCTCGCCGGCCTCGAGGCCCTCGGCATCGCCAGCGCGGACGTGCGCCGCCTCGTGCACGGCACCACCGTGGGCACCAACGCGGTGCTCGAGCGCCGTGGCGCCCGCGTCGCCCTGCTGACCACCGCGGGCTTCCGCGACCTCATCGAGATCGGCCGCACCAAGCGCAATATCCCCGCCCTCTTCATTCCGACATTCGTGCGGCCGAAGCCGGTGGTGGAGCGCAAGCATCGGTTCGAGGTCACCGAGCGGCTGGGGGCCGACGGCGCGGTGCTGATCCCCCTCGATCCGGCCTCGATCGAGCGCGCGCTCGACGGCGCGCTCGCCGCCGACGCGGAGGCGGTGGCGGTGTGCCTGCTGCACGCCTATCTCAACCCCGCGCACGAGCGCCTCGTGGCCGACGCGGTCAAGGGCCGCGCCCCCGCCCTGCCCGTCTCGTGCTCGGGCGACGTGGTCGCCGAGTACCGCGAGTTCGAGCGCTTCTCGACCACCGTGCTCAACGCCTATCTCCAGCCCCTCATGGAGGGCTATCTCACCTCGCTGGAGGAGCGCCTGCTCGCCACCGGCTACACCCACGGCGTCCTCACCGTCGCCTCGAGCGGCGGCATGATGACCACCGACACCGCGCGCCGGCTGCCGATCAAGACCATCTTCTCGGGCCCGGCGGGCGGGGTGAGCCAGGCCTGCTTCGTGGGCGCGGCCGCGGGCATCTCCGACTTCATCACCTACGACATGGGCGGCACCTCCACCGACGTCTGCCTCGTGCGCGGTCTCCAGCCGCTCATGACCGCCGACGCCATGGTGGGCGCCTTCCCGGTCAAGGTCTCGCAGATCGACATGCACACGGTCGGCGCGGGCGGCGGCTCCATGGCCTACGGCCTCGGCGCCACCGAGCCCGCGGTCACCGACGCCAACGTGGTGCTCGGGCGCATCGGCACCCGGCGGCGCCTGGGCGGCAGCATCGGCATCGATCCGGCCCTCGCGCGGCGCGCGGTGGAGGCGCTGGCGCTCCGGATGGACCGGCCGCTCGGCGTCGAGGCCCTCGCCGAGGGCATCGTCACGATCGCGGTCGCTCGCATGACCTCCGCGATCCGGGAGATCTCGATCCAGCGCGGCCACGATCCGCGCGACTTCACCCTGATCGCCTTCGGCGGCGCGGGACCCATGCACGCGCTCGCGATGGCGGAGGAGATCGGCATCCCCCGGGTCCTCGTCCCGCGGCACCCGGGCAACTTCTCCGCGCTCGGCCTGCTCGCCGCCGACATCAAGCACGACGACGTCCGCACGCGGGTGGGCCTGCTCGGGGAGCGCCTCCCCGCCCTCCGCCAGGCCTTCGCGGAGATGGAGACCGCGGCCCGTCAGCAGCTCGAGCGGGAGGGCTTCGCGCCGGAGCAGCAGAGGCTCCTGCGCTCGCTCGATCTGCGCTACCGCGGCCAGGCCTTCGAGCTCAACATCGCGGTGCCGGACGGCGAGCTCCGGCTCGATGGGATCGAGGCCGATTTCCATCGCCAGCACCGCGACACCTACGGCCACGCGAACCTCCAGGCCGCGATCGAGCTGGTGAACGCGCGGCTCACCGCCTACGGGCTCGTGCCCAAGCCGGCCGCGGAGCGGCACGCGGCGGCCGGCGCCGCGCTCGAGGGCGCGCTGGCCCAGCGCCGGCCGGTCTGGTTCGGGGGCCGGGCGCACGACTGCCCGGTGTGGGATCGCGAGCGCCTGCCCGAGGGAGCCCGGCTGAGCGGCCCCGCCATCGTGGAGGAGTTCGGGGCCACCACCGTGGTGCCGCCCGGCTGGCGCGGCGCGATGGACGCCCTCGGCAATCTCCGCTTCGAGCGGGAGGCCCGCGCATGAGCCGCCCCACCGTCGACCCGATCACCCTCGAGGTCCTGCGGGAGACCTTCTCCTCGATCGTGCGGGAGATGCGGGTCACCCTGGTGCGCACCGCGTACTCCTCGGTCCTCTACGAGGGCGAGGACTTCTCCTGCGTGCTCATGGACGGCGACGCCCAGCTCGTCGCGATGTCCAAGGGGCAGGACCACCCGCTCCACATCGTGCCGATCAGCTGGTCCATGAAGTCGGTGAAGGAGAAGTTCGGCGACGACATCCACCCGGGCGACATCTTCCTGCACAACGACCCCTACACCGGCGGCACCCACCTGAACGACGTCGCCATGATCCATCCGCTCTTCGCGGACGGGCGGCTCTTCGTCTTCCCGGTGGTGCGCGCGCACTGGGGCGACGTGGGCGGCATGAGCCCGGGCAGCCTCAACGGGGACGCCACCGAGATCTTCCAGGAGGGCGTTCGCATCCCGCCCATTCGCATCGTGGATCGCGGCACGCCCAACCAGGCCGCGCTCGACCTCATCTTCCACAACATGCGCGGCCCCCGCGAGCGCAAGGGCGACTTCGACGCCATGATCGGCACCTGCCGCAAGGCGGCCGAGCGGGTGGAGGCGCTCGCCGCGCGCTACGGCGCCTCCGTGGTGCGCGCCGCGGTGATGGAGCTGATGGACCGCGCCGAGCTGCGCATGCGGCGGGCGATCGGCGCCCTGCCCGACGGGCAGTACTCCTATGAATCGCACCTCGAGAGCGGGCGGGTGCGGCTCGAGCCCCTGACCATCCGGGCCCGCGTGACCGTGGCGGGCGAGAGGATCACGGTGGATCTCAGCGGCACCTCGCCCCAGACCGCCGCGCCCACCAACGTGGGCCCCGCGATGGCGCCCACCGGGGCCTTCACCATCATCAAGTCGTTCCTCGACCCCGGCACCGACGTGAACTCGGGCGCGTTCCGCCCGCTCACCGTGATCACCCCGCCCGGCACCGTGGTCAACGCGAATCCGCCCGCGCCGTGCGGCGGCATGGTGGAGGTGAAGTACTGCGTGGAGACCGCGGTCATGGGCGCGCTCGCCCAGGCCCTCGACGGCCGGGTGGCCGGCGACCTCAAGGGCGGCGGCAACCACTGCTACGTGGGCGGGCCCGACGAGCGGACCGGCGAGACCTTCATCTTCTACGAGTACCCGGCGGGCGGCACCGGCGGCTTCCACGGCGGGGACGGCAGCAACACCGTCCGCACGTGGACCGAGAGCGACATGACCACGCTTCAGCCCATCGAGGCGGTGGAGCAACTCTACCCGGTGCGGATCGAGCGCACGTCGCTGCGCGAGGACTCGGGCGGGCCGGGACAGTGGCGCGGCGGCCTCGGGCTCACGCGGGAGGTCCGAATCCTGGTGCGGTCGAGCCGTCTCTCGGTGCTCGCCGAGAAGGCGGTGCTTCCGCCCTTCGGCGTGTGCGGCGGCGGCTCGGGCGCGACCAATCGCTTCTGGGTGCGCCGCGGCGACCAGCCGATCCAGCCCTCCCCGCTGCCCGGCAAGGTCGGCGGCTTCCCGCTCCTGCCCGGAGACGTGCTGCTGATGGAGAGCTCGGGGGGCGGCGGCTTCGGCGATCCGCTCACCCGCGATCCGGCCGCGGTGGCCGCGGACATCGCCGAAGGGTACGTGACCCCGGCGGCGGCGGAGCGGGTCTACGGGGTGATCTGGCGCGACGGCGTGGTCGATGCCGCCGCGACCGCGGCGACTCGCGCGTCCCTGCACGCCGGCCGCGTCCGCGTTCGATTCGCGCCCGGGGCCGATCTCGACGCCGAGCGGGGCCGGCTCGTCCGCCTCGACACCCACACCGCCACCCGGCTCGGGGTCGAGCCGGGCGCCATCGTGGAGCTGGTGAACCCGGGCGGCGCCCCGCTCCGGGCCTGGGTCGACTCGCTCTTGCCCGGAGACGGGCCGCGCGGGGAGATCGCGCCGAGCGCGTTCGCGATGCTCGGGCCCGCCCTCGACTCGCTCGTGGAGCTGCGCCCGGTGCACTCGGGTTCCCTCGCTCCCACCTCGCCGCCCTCGCCCGCCGCGCGCGGGAGCGAGTGATCGCGTAGGGCGGGCGCCCCCGGTCAGTACCCGCGAGCCCGGTCTACCAGGTTCAGCAGCGGCGCGCCGGCCAGGAAGCGCCGCAGGTTCTCCGCGAAGAGCACCGAGCACTTCTCGTCGTAGCTCGGCAGGAAGCCGGAGACGTGCGGGGAGACGATGACGTTGTTCACGCCGTAGAGCGGATGGCCGGCCGGCGGCGGCTCCCGATCGAAGACGTCCACCGCCGCGCCCGCGATCCGCCGCTCGCGGAGCGCGTCGGCGAGCGCCAGCTCGTCCACGCTGGCCCCCCGCCCCACGTTGATGAAGAACGCGGACGGCTTCATGCGGGCGAACGCCTTCGCGCCGATCAGGCCGCGGGTCTCGGGGGTGAGCGGCGCGCAGAGCACCACCACGTCCGACCGGGCGAGCAGCGAGTCCAGCTCGGCGTGCCCGAGCCACTCGTCGGGCAGGAGGCCCTCCGGATCCCCGGTGCCCGGCAGCGCGTAGCCGTCGTCGGCCCGGCGGGAGGGGTCGCGCTTGGACGCGAGCACGGTCATCGCGAAGGCCGACTTGGCGATCCGCGCGAGCTCGCGGCCGATGCTGCCGTACCCGATGATGCCGAGCGTCGCGCCGCGCACCTCGGCCGGGACGAACAGCGGCCAGCGCTGCTCGTCCGGCGGCCAGCCGCCGCGCCCCTGCCACTCCACCATGCGCGGCACCCGGTGGGCGAGAGCCAGCAGCATGGTCACCGCGTACTCCGCGATGGTGGCCGCGTGCACGCCGCTCGTGGTGGTCAGCGGGATCGCGGTCTTCGTGTAGAGCGGGTGGTCCGCGAGAGCGTTGACCCCCGCCATGTGCAGCTGCACCCAGCGGAGCGCGGGCCCCCGGCCGAGGTCCCGCGGCGGGGTCCCCGCATAGAGCACGTCGGTCCGCGCGTAGTCGGCCGTCTCCGCATCGGCCTGCGACACCTGGATCTCGGGGGAGACCGCCCGCAGGCGGTCGAGCTGCCGCTGATCGAAGCGCATGGTCACGAGCACGTTGAGCATGGCCGCTATCCTACTATCTTCTTTGACTTGCGCCACGGAGAGCGCTACCCTCGCCGTGCTCGAATCATGCAGGCGGCGCAACCCGCGCCACTCAACGAGGAGGCCCCATGCGCGACTGGCTCACGCGGATCACATCTACCCTTCTGGCCGCCGGCTTCGTCCTCAGCACCGGGACGGCCTACGCCCAGAACACCATCAAGATCATGTACACCGATCCCCTCTCGGGGCCCTTCGCGCAGGTGGGCGATCAGAACCTGCAGCAGTTCAAGTACATCATCGACTACATCAACGGCCGGGGCGGCGCCCTCGGGAAGAAGTTCGAGCTGGTCTCCTTCGACAACAAGTCGCAGCCGTCCGAGGCGCTGCTCGCCCTGAAATCGGCCACCGACCAGAACATCCCGGTGATCATGCAGTGCTCGGGCTCCAACATCGCGGCCGCCCTCATCGAGGGAGTGGACAAGCACAACGAGCGGAACCCGACCAACCGGATCGTCTACGTCAACTGCGGAGCGGTCGCCACCGAGCTGACCAACGAGAAGTGCAGCTACTGGCACTTCCGCATGGACGCGCACGTGGGCATGAAGGCCGAGACCATGGTGCGGGCCCTGCCCAAGGACGTGACCAAGGTCTACCTGCTCAACCAGGACTACCTCTTCGGGCAGTCGGTGCAGCGCGACGTGAAGACGTTCCTGGGCAAGATTCGTCCGGACGTGAAGGTGGTGGGCGACGAGCTGATCCCGCTCGGCAAGGTCAAGGACTTCTCGCCCTACATCACCAAGGTCAAGGCCTCGGGGGCCCAGGCGCTCATCACCGGCAACTGGGGACCCGACATGACCCTCCTGATCAAGGGCGGCATGGACGCGGGGCTCGACATCCGCTACTACACGATGTACGCGCACCTGGGCGGCGGCGCCACCGCGATCGGCCCCGCCGGCAACGGCAAGGTGCGCTCGGTCATGCCGTTCCACGAGAACATCGCGGTGGAGACCGGCAAGACGGACACCGAGGGCTGGACCAAGCAGTTCCGGTCTACCCACGACTACGACTTCTACGCGGCCGGCTTCCGGACGATCTTCGAGTTCCTCCAGGCCGCCATGAACAAGGCGGGCTCCGCCGATCCGGTGAAGTTCGCGGCGGCCCTCGAGGGCCTCACCATCACCGACATGCTCGGCCACCAGGTCACGATGCGGAAGGACGACCACCAGATCCTGACCGAGTACTTCGTGGGGGTCTTCACCAAGGGCGTGAAGTACGACTCGGAGAAGACCGGGCTCGGCCTCGATCAGCCGAACACCTGCAACATGAAGCGCCCGACGTCGTAGGACTCGGAAAGCACCTCTCACCCCAACCCTCTCCCCTCTCATCCAACCCTCGCCCCTCCGGGGAGAGGGCAGGGTGAGGGGCCGAGGGAGCAGGTGAGAGACGGCTCTATCAGATGGAAGTCCTGCTCGTCTCGCTGCTCAACGGCCTCGTCTACGGCATGCTGCTCTTCATGCTGGCGAGCGGCCTCACCCTCATCTTCTCGATGATGGGCGTGCTCAACTTCGCCCACGCCAGCATGTACATGCTGGGCGCGTACTTCGCGTTCTCGGTGAGCCGGCTCATCGGCTTCTGGCCCGCCCTCGTGGTCGCCCCCGCCATCTGCGGCCTCCTCGGCGCGCTGATCGAGATGTACGCGCTCCGCCGCGTCCACAAGAACGGCCACATCGCCGAGCTCCTCTTCACCTTCGGGCTGGCCTTCATCATCGAGAAGGGCGTTCAGATGGCCTGGGGGCTCCTCCCGGTGCCCTACCGCGTGCCCCCGGTGCTGGACCACCCCCTCTTCCAGATCTACGGCTCGAACTTCCACGCCTACCGCGGCTTCATGCTCCTGATCTCGGCGCTGATGTTCGTGGCCATCTGGCTGCTCCTGACCCGGACCCGCATCGGCCTCGTCATCCAGGCCGCGCTCACCCATCCCGAGATGGTCGGGGCCCTCGGCCACAACGTGCCCCGCGTGTTCACGATCGTGTTCGCGGGCGGCTCCACCCTGGCCGGGCTGGCCGGCGTCATCGGCGGCAACTACCTCGTCACCGAGCCGTCCATGGCTATCACGATGGGCCCGATCGTGTTCGTGGTGGTGGTGTTCGGGGGCCTGGGCTCGCTCGCCGGCTGCTTCATCGCCTCGCTGATCATGGGGCTCGTGCAGACCTTCGCGGTGGTGCTGGACGTGTCGTTCGCGGACCTGCTGGGGCGGCTCGGGTTCCACGTGACCTCGGCCACGCCCTTCGCCGAGTTCCTGACCATCCCGCTCCCCCGGGTGGGCGCGCTCCTGCCCTACCTCATGCTGATCCTCGTGCTGCTGGTGAAGCCGCGCGGGCTCATGGGCACGCGCGACACATGAGCAAGCCGATCGCGCAGCCGGCGGCCCGCGAGCTCGGCGCGGAGCGGTCCTACGACTGGGCCACCGGGCGGCACTCCGGCTTCATGGTGTCCATGCTGAGCCAGATGGGCATCATGATCATCTTCGCGCTCAGCTACAACATGCAGATGGGGCAGACCGGGCTGCTCTCCTTCGGCCACGCGGTCTTCCTGGGCCTGGGCGGCTACGTCACCGCGCACACCCTGAACGCGGTCAAGGCCGGCTCCCTCTGGCTGCCGCTCGAGATCACCCCGCTCGCCGGCGGCCTCGGCGGCCTCGTCTTCGCGATCCTCTTCGGCTACTTCGCGACCAAGCAGCGCGCCACCGCCTTCGCCATGATCACGCTCGGCATCGGCGAGCTCGTCACCTCGTGCGCCCTCATGTTCCAGACCTTCTTCGGCGGCGAGGGCGGGGTGAGTACTAACCGAATGATCGGACGCAGCTTGTTCGGGGTGGGCTACGCGCAGCCTCTCCAGGTGTACTACCTGATCGTGGCCTGGACCGCGGTCGCGGTGGCCCTCATGCTGCTGCTGACTCGCACCCCGCTCGGCCGCATGGCCAACGCGTGCCGGGACAACTTCGAGCGCGCCCAGTTCGTGGGCTACGACCCGCGCATGGTCCGCTTCGTCCAGTTCTCCCTCTCCGGCTTCTTCGCGGGCATCGCGGGCGCGCTCTACACCCTCACCTACGAGATCGTCACCTACGACACGGTGGGCGGGGCCATGTCGGCCAACGCGCTGCTCATGACCTACATCGGCGGGGTCGGCGCCTTCGCGGGCCCGGTGATCGGCGCGGTGCTGATCGTGCTCCTGCAGAGCTGGGTGAGCCTGCTCTCCAACTCCTGGCTGGTCTACGCGGGCGTCCTGTTCATGATCTGGCGCGCGGGCCGCCTCGGCCGCCTCGCCGGGCCCTATGCCCGGCTCATCGTGCCCTCGCTCCTGGTCGCGGTGGGCTTCGTGCTGGTGGTCGAACTGTGCTCGTTCCTCACCATCGGCGCGGCCCAGGGCAAGAGCCTCACGCTCTCCGGGATCACCGTGAACCCGCGCAGCGCCACCCCCTGGATCGCCGCCGCGCTGCTGCTGGCGGGGGGCGGTCTCTGGATGCGGGTGGAGGCACGCCGGATCGGGGCCGTCTGGGGCGCGCTCACCGAGGAGATCAAGGCGATGGGGAGGCGGGCGTGAGCGCGACCTCGGCCGCCCCCGGCCTGCGCCTGACCGACGTGCACAAGAGCTTCGGGCCGACCGCGGTCATCATGGGGGTGAGCCTCGACGTGGCCCGCGGATCGCGCCACGCCATCATCGGCCCCAACGGAGCGGGCAAGACCACCCTGTTCAACCTGATCAGCGGGCGCTTTCCGGTCACGTCGGGAACGATCGAGCTGAATGGTCAAAAACTCGACGGGCTCGAGCCGCACGAGATCAACCGGCGCGGTCTGTCGCGGAGCTTCCAGGTCACCTCGATCTTCGCGCGCATGACCGTGTTCGAGAACATCCGGTGCGGGCTCCTGTGGTCGCGGGGCTACCGCTACTCGTTCTGGCACCTGCTGGGCGGCGAGCGCGAGCTCAACGACGCGGCCGCGCGCCTGCTCGCCGACGTGAACCTGGAAGCGCGCCGCGACGTGCCCGCCGGCCTCCTCTCCTATGCGGAGCAGCGCGCCCTCGAGATCGGCATCACGATCGCGGGCGGGGCCGACACCATCCTGCTCGACGAGCCCACCGCGGGGATGAGCCGGAGCGAGGCCGATCACGCGGTCGCCCTGATCCGGCGGGTGACCGCGGGGAAGACGCTGGTGATGGTCGAGCACGACATGAGCGTGGTCTTCGACGTGGCCGACGTGGTGACCGTGCTCGTGTACGGCCAGGTCATCGCCTCCGGCCCGCCCGCCGAGATCCGGGCCAACCGCGCGGTGCAGGAAGCGTATCTGGGCGTCCCGGTCGCCTGATGCTGCCCTTCTCATGCTGACGATCCGCGATCTCCACGCCTACTACGGCAAGAGCCACATCCTCCAGGGCGTGAACCTGGAGGTGCGCGGCGGCGAGATCGTGAGCCTGCTCGGCCGCAACGGGGTCGGCCGCTCCACCACCTGCAAGGCGATCATGGGACTGGTCGAGCCGGTCGGCGAGATCCTCTGGAAGGGCAAGAGCCTGGTCGGCCTGCGCCCCGACCAGATCGCCCACGCGGGGATCGGCTACGTGCCGGAGGACCGCCAGGTCTTCCCCACCCTGACCGTGCGCCAGAACCTCGAGCTCGGCCAGAAGCGCGCGGGGCGGTTCGGCCGCTGGTCGTTCGACGACATGTTCGCGCTGTTCCCGCACCTGCGCGAGCGGCAGGACAACCTGGCCGGCGTCCTGTCGGGCGGTGAGCAGCAGATGCTGACCATGGGCCGCACCCTCATGGGCGACCCCGAGCTCGTCATCATCGACGAGCCCACCGAGGGGCTCGCCCCGATGCTGGTGACCCAGGTGGGCCGCTTCCTCGACGAGATCGCAAGTCGCGGAGTCTCGATCCTCCTGGTGGAGCAGAAGCTCACCATCGCGCTCAAGATCTCGCACCGCGTGTACGTGATGGGCCACGGGCACATCGTGTTCGACGGGACGCCCGCCGACCTGGCCGCCAACGCGGCGGTGCGCAAAGAGAACCTGGAAGTCTGACCGAGGAGCGACCATGAAGAGCCCGCGCAAGGGATTCCAGCAGATGGTGAGCGAGGCCAAGTCCCGCATCAAGACCATCAGCCTCGAGGAGGCCAAGAGCCGGCTCGGGAGCGATCGGGTGGTGTTCGTGGATCTCCGGGACGTGCGCGAGCTGGAGCGCGAGGGCATGATCCCGGGCGCCTTCCACTGCCCGCGCGGCATGCTCGAGTTCTGGGTGGACCCGGACAGCCCGTACCACAAGGACGTCTTCGCGGCCGACAAGGAGTTCGTCTTCTACTGCAACGGCGCGTGGCGCTCGGCTCTCGCCACCGACGTGGCCCAGCAGATGGGCCTCGAGGCCGTCGTCGAGATGGACGGCGGCTTCGCGGAGTGGAAGAAGAAGGGCTACCCGGTCGCGGAGAAGCCCGCCAAGAAGGGCTAGATGCGGGGCGCCTCCGGCCCCGCCGGCGCCGGCGGCACGGACGCGGACTCTTCCAGCGACGGCTCGGAGTCGGTCGCGAGGATCTCGACGACCACCCCGGTGCCCGGCACCATCCGGATGCTCTTGAGCGTGACGTCGGAGAGCCCCATCGCCTGAGCCCCGCGCACCGCGCGGCCCAGCGCGCTCAGCGCCGCCGCCTTCACGCCGTCTTCCGTCGGTTCGTCCCCGACCGGCGCCACCGTGGTGATCGCCGCCATCGCGGCGAGCGCGGGAGACGCCGGCCCCGCCACCGACCCCAGCATCAACGCGCCCATCACGAGCCATCGAGTCATCGCCGCCTCCTCGTTCGTGGTCTCGTCAGCACGTGCTCGCAAGGGCCGTGCCCGCGGCGGATGCTCACGAGATCAAGCGCTTGTCGGGCCGAGGCGGGCCCCGGCTGGAAGCCCTTACCGTGTTGATTCGACCGGGCGCGGGACCTGCTCGGTCGAGACACGCGTGATAGCATCGAGGGCATGCCGACCAACTCCGAGCCGCCCATGGACGACACGCATCCCGAAGTGCTGCCCGCCGCGGTGCCGCAGGGGCCGGCCATCGAGCAGCCGGCCAAGCTGATCCGCATCGCCGCGATGATCCGCGAGATGCTCGAGGACGTGCGCCAGTCGAAGCCGGACGAGGCCGGCCGCCGGCGGGTGCGGGAGGTCTACGCGCGGGCGCTCACCGGTCTCAAGGAAGGCGTGTCGAAGGAGCTGCAGGACGAGCTCGATACCCTCACGATCCCGCTCGACAGCAACTCGAGCGAATCGGAGATCCGGCTGGCCCAGGCCCAGCTCGTCGGCTGGCTGGAGGGGCTGTTCCAGGGCATCCAGGCCGCGCTCTGGAGCCAGCACATGCAGGCGCGCGCCGAGATCGAGGAGATGCGCCGCCGCCGCGGGCTGCCTCCGGCTCCCGACGGGTCCCCCCGGGAGCCCGGTCAGTACCTATAATTTACAGAGCTACGCGGTAACTCTTTCCTCGTCCCGGATCATGGCGTCCTCGCTCGGGGTCACCTTCACCCCATGGGAGGGGTACTGCAGAAGGTGCCGAACTCCCTCGGTTTTCGCGTCCGGCTCGGTCCGGAACGCCACCTCGTACGCGCAATGAGTGCAGCTCATCAGATAGGTCGGCATTGGTCTCCCCTCCTGGGCCCAGACCCTCGACGCAAGAGCGATGCCATCGCCGCCGCCGCCACGCGGTGCTAGAATCCCCGCCGAGATGGCGGGCCACCTGATCACGAACGTGCGCATCCTGGACGGCACCGGCCGCGAGCCGTTCGCGGGAGCGGTGCGCGTGGAGGGCAACCGGATCGGCGAGGTGGCGGCGGGTCCGATGGCGGCGCGCCCCGAGGAGCGCGTCATCGACGGCCGGGGCGCCACGCTGATGCCCGGCCTCATCGAGCCGCACGCCCACCTGAGCTTCGCCGACATCACCTCGTACGAGATGACGCGCCTGCCGCCCGAGGAGCACCTGCTCGCCACCCTCCGCAACGCGCGCACCATGCTCGACGCGGGCTACACGAGCGCGCTCTCCGCCGCCGCGGCCAAGCCGCGCCTGGACGTGGTGGTCAAGCGGGAGATCGAGGCGGGCCGGTTCCCGGGTCCGCGCCTCCTCGCCAACGGGCCCGAGATCACGGTGAGCGGCGGGCTCGGCGACAGCAACCTGCTCCACCTGCCGTATCACGAGACGCCGACGTTCTGCTGGGTCGCCGACGGCCCCGACGCGATCCGCCGCGTCTGCCGGCTCCTGGCCCGCGAGGGCGTGGATCTGCTCAAGCTCAATCTGTCGGGCGACCTCGGGACCTCGGCCTGGTCCTCGGAGCTGACCCCCATGAGCGAGGCCGAGGTGGCGGCGGCCATGGAGGTGGCCCGCGCCCGCGAGCTTCGGGTGTGCGCGCACTGCCGGAGCGGCGACTCGGTCCGCATGGCGGTCAAGCACGGCATCGAGGTCATCTACCACGCCAACTACTGCGACGAGGCCGCGCTCGACGCGCTGGAGTCCGCGCGCGATCGGGTCTTCGTGGCGCCCGCGCTCGGGATCACCTACAACCTGACCCAGGCCAACGGCCAGTGGGGCGTGACGCCGGAGCGCGCGGTGGACTTCGAGCGGGAACTCGCCGCCTCCGTCGAGACCATCGGCCGCATGTGCCGGCGCGGTATCCGCGTGCTGCCGGGCGGCGACTACGGCTTCGTGTACACGCCCCACGGCACCTACGCGCGCGACCTCTGGCTCTTCGTGAAGCTCCTCGGCTACTCGCCGATGGAGACGCTCGTGGCCGCCACCCGGCTGGGCGGCGAGATCATGGGCCGCCCCGGCGAGCTGGGCGTGGTGGCGGCGGGCGCCCTCGCCGACCTGCTGCTGGTGGACGGCGATCCGCTCGCCGACATCGCGATCCTCCAGGACCGTGGCGCGATCCGCATGATCATGAAGGACGGCGCGCTCCACAAGAGCCCCTGAGCCACCGGGAGGGCGCCGCACGTGGACCTCTCGGCCACCATCCACCTGCTGGGCGAAGCGCTCGGCGAGGTCCTGCGCGCCCAGGAATCGGTCGCCCTCTTCGAGACCGAGGAGCACATCCGCGCGCTCGCCAAGGCGCGCCGCGCCGGCGAGATGGACGCGGCGGTCGGCCTGCCCCTGGCCGTCGCCGACCTTTCCCTGGAGGCCGCGCGCGCCACCGCCTCCGCCTTCGCGGTCTACTTCGACCTGATCAACCTCGCCGAGGAAGTGCACCGGATCCAGGCCCTGCGCGCCCGCGAGCGCGCGCAGCACCCGGCCCCGATCGGCGAATCCATCGGGGAGGCGATCGCCCGGCTCGCGGCCCGCGGGGTGGGCGCGGAGCGGATGGCCGCGCTCCTCCGCGGACTGCGCGTGGAGCTGGTGCTCACCGCGCATCCGACGGAAGCCAAGCGCCGCACCGTGCTCTCCAAGCTCCAGCGGATCGGCGAGGCCCTGCGACGTCTCCAAGATCTGGACCTGCTACCCCGGGAGCGGAGCGAGCTGCTGGCCGGACTCCAGGCGGAGATCACCGCGCTCTGGCTGACCGATCGCGCGCGCACCACGCGCCCGGCGGTCACCGACGAGGTGCGCACCGGCCTCTACTTCGTGGACGAGGTGTTCTGGGAGCTCGTGCCCCGCATCGACGCCGATCTCGAGACCGCGGTGGCGCTCCACTACCCGGACCTCGTCCCGCCTCCCGCGTGGCTCACGGTGGCCTCCTGGATCGGGGGCGACCGCGACGGCAACCCGTCGGTGGTCACCGAGCTGACCGCCGAGACCCTGCGCCTGCATCGCGGGCTCGCGGTCGAGCGGCACCGGCGCTCCGTCCAGGACCTGGCCCGGCGCCTGAGCGTGAGCGGCCGGCGCTGCCCGCCCCCCGAGGCGCTCACCGCCTGGCTCGACGCGCGCCGCCCCCTGCCCGCCCACGTGGCCTACCTCGAGCAGCGCTACGCGGGCGAGCCGTACCGCCTGGCCCTCTCGCTGCTCGCCGCCGACCTGGAGGCGGCCTCGAGGGAAGACATGACGGCTCGCCTCCTCGACGAGGCCCCGCACGCGGCGCGCGCCACCGCCGCCGAGGTCCGCGCGGTGGTGGACCTCGTCGCGCAGGGCGTCCCGCCCGCGCTGGCCGGTGACCGGATCCGCGCGCTCGAGCACCAGCTCGAGACCTTCGGCCTGCACGCGGCGCGGCTCGACATCCGCGAGGACTCGGGGCGCCTCGCGGCCACGCTCGGCGGCATCCTGGCCCGCCTCGGCCTCGAGGCCGGCTTCGCGGAGCGCGACGAGCCGGCCCGCGCGGCGCGGCTGCTCCGGCTTCTCGCCGAACCGGCGCCGAAGGCCTCGGAGATCTCCGCGCTCGCGCTCGACGAATCGGCATCCGAGACCTGGCGGCTCTTCCGTCTCCTCGCCCGCGCCCAGGCCATCTACGGCCGCGAGTCGCTGGGACCGTTCATCATCTCGATGACGCGCGGGCCCGCCGATCTCCTCACCGTGCTGCTGCTGGCGCGCTGGGCGGGCGGAGCGGGCGGCCGGCAGATCGTGCCGCTCTTCGAGACCCTCGGCGATCTCGACGCGGCACCGCGCACGCTCGAGGCGGTCTTCGCCCTGCCGGTCTACCGTACCCACCTCGCGTCCTGCGATGATGAACAGATGGTCATGATCGGCTACTCCGATTCCAACAAGGACGGGGGCTACCTGGCCGCCAACTGGGCGCTCTATCGCGCCCAGGAGGCCATCGCGCGGACCTGTCGGGAGCGCGGCGTCCGGCTCACCCTCTTCCACGGGCGCGGCGGCACGGTGGCGCGCGGCGGCGGGCCGGCCGGGCGCGCGATCCGCGCCCAGCCTCCCGGCACGGTCCAGGGCCGCTTCCGCGTGACCGAGCAGGGCGAGACCATCGCGTCACGCTACGCCGACCCCGCGCTGGCCCATCGCCACGTGGAGCAGATCGTGAGCGCGGTGCTGCTGGCCTCCGCGGACGAGGCCGGCGACGCCGCCGCGCCGCTCGACCCCGCCTGGCGCGACGCGATGGACCTGATGGGGGGCGCGGCGCGCGAGACCTATCACGACCTGGTCGAGCGCACGCCCGGCTTCCTCGAGTACTGGCGGGCCGCCACGCCGATCGAGGAGCTCTCGCGCCTGCGCCTGGGCTCGCGGCCCGCGGTGCGCCGCGCGGGCGGCCTCACCCGGAGCGCGGTGCGCGCGATCCCCTGGGTGTTCTCCTGGATGCAGAGCCGCTTCAATCTCCCGGGCTGGTACGGCCTCGGCACCGCGCTCGGACATGTCGACGCGGGCCGCCTGCGAGAGATGTACGCGGGCTGGCCCTTCTTCCGGGCCATCCTGGACAATGCGGAGATGTCGCTGCTCAAGGCCGACATGGGCATCGCCGCGCTGTACTCCGAGCTGGTGCCGAGCCGCGCGCTCGCCACCGCGGTGTTCACCCGCATCGGCGACGAGTTCGTGCGTACGCGAGAGTCCATCCTGCGCGCCACCGGCCACGCCGAGCTGATGGACGGCGATCCGGTGATCCAGCGCTCGGTGCACCTGCGCAACCCGTACGTGGACCCGCTCAACTACCTCCAGGTGGAGATGCTCCGCCGGCTGCGCGCGCTGGCGGACCAGGACGGCGACGACGCCGCGCGATATCGGGAGATCATCGTGGTCACCATCAACGGCATCGCGGCCGGCCTTCGCAATACCGGCTGACCATGAGCAAGACCCGGCTCTTCCAGTCCATCAAGGCGCTCGACGTCGAGGCGGTCGTCTCCCTGCTCGCGGCGAGCCCGGATCTCCTTCGGATCACCGACGACCGCCGCCGCAACCCGCTCCACTTCCTCTGCAGCCTCCCCGCCGACCCGAAGACGAGCGCCCGATCACTCGCCCTGGCCCGCCGTCTCCTCGACGCGGGCCTCGACGTCAACGCGCCCGCCTTCGCGGAAGGGGTCTTCCAGGCGACCCCGCTCTGGTACGCGATCTCGCGCGGCCGGAACCTCCCCCTCGCCCGATTCCTCCTGAAACAGGGCTCGACGCCGGAGAACTGCCTCTGGGCGGCCGGGTTCGCCGACAACGTGGAGGCCATCGACCTCCTGGTGCGGAGCGGGGCGAGGCTCGATCCGGTCACCGAGGACGAGACACCGTTCCTGAGCGCGATCACGTGGAGCCGCTTCGCCGCCGCCGAGCGGCTGCTGCGCCACGGGGCGAACGTGAACTTCCAGAACAGCAAGGGCGTGACCGCGCTGCACCTGGTGCTCAGGAAGAACAGCCCACCGAAGCACGTCGAGATGCTGATGCGCCACCGCGCCGACCCGACGATCCGGAGCAAGGACGGCAGGAGCCCGCTCGATCTGGTGGCGAAGCGGCGCGACAAGGCCTACTTCAACCTGCTCTCCCGCGGTGGCGCCGCGTCCCGTCCATGACCCCGGCAGCGCGCGCCTTCTACACCACGCAGAGCCGGATGTCGGACGCGGGGGAGCGGACGCCGCTCCTCGAGGCCTTGCCCCGCGACCCGCGGCACCTCGTCGCGGCGGTGTCCGGGCTCATTCTCCATCGGCTGTTCGTCCGGCCGCTCGCGGTCACTCCGCCTCCGGAGAGCGCCGACGACGTCGAGTGCCGGGCGGTGTCGCGCATGCTCGATCGGATCCTCGCCCGCGACGCGGCGCCGCTCGACGCGGCCCGCCCGCTCGACCGCCGCTTCATCGGCATCTGTCGCGACTACGCGCTGCTCGCGTGCAGCGCGCTTCGACATCACGGGATCCCCGCGCGGCTTCGCGTCGGCTTCGCCGCGTACTTCACACCCGGGTTCCACGAAGACCACTGGGTCTGCGAGTACCACGCGGACGATCGCTGGCGCTTGCTCGATCCCGAGCTGAGCGATCGGGTGCGGGCCCACTTCGGGGTCGGCTTCGATCCGGCCGACGTGCCCCGCGACGCCTTCCTGGTCGCCGGCGAGGCATGGGGACGCGCGCGCCGCGGCGCGGTCGATGCGGACACCTGCGGGGTCTCCGCGATCGGCATCACCGGCGCGCGATTCCTGGCCAGCAGCGTGGTCCGCGACCTGGCCGCCCTCAACAAGCGCGAGATGCTCGCGTGGGATGTCTGGGGGCTCCCGCGTGGGCTCGCGCCCGGCGCGCCGATCCCGGAGCAGACCGCGACGCGGCTCGACGCGGTCGCCGCGCTCACCGCCGCGCCGGATGCCGACTGGCCGGCCCTTCGGGAGCGGTACGACGAGGAGGACCTGCGCGTTCCTCCGGTGGTCCTGAGCTTCACGGACCGGGGCCCGATCGAGGTCGCGGTCGACGTCTAGGAGGGCCACCCGGGCCTGCCCGGCCAGGACTCTTGTCCTCACGCGGCCTCAGGGAGTAGGATCGCAGCGTCGACAGCTCCCCCACCCGGCCAAGGAGGGCGTCATGCTAGAGCGGCTCATCTCCGGCGACAACCACATCGACCTCACCTATTGCCCGCCCGACCTCTGGTCCAGTGGAGGACGGCTGCCACTGGTTCGTGGAGGCGCAGGACAAGGGGATGTGGAACGGCGTGGGCCCCGGCTTCCTCAAGCGGACCCCCGGCACCTTCGCCCGGATCGACGAGATGGCCTCGTGCGGGTTCGAGTGGGACCACCGCGCGGGGGCCAAGCCCCGGCCCACCACCCCCGAGCTGCGGCTCGCCGACCTGGACCGTGACGGGCTCGACGCCGAGGTCGTCTACGGCTGCCTGATGATCAACGACATGATCGCGAGCGGCGAGCGCCGCGGCTGGGCCAATGCGATCTACAACGACTGGGCCGCCGACTTCGCGAAGAAGTCGGACCCCAACCGGATCTACCCGCTGGCGATCGTGCCCAACCACGATCCCCAGGCGGCCGCCGCGGAGGTCCGCCGCTGCGCCAAGATGGGCCTCAAGGGCGGCGACCTCGGCTTCAAGTCCATGAGCATCCCCCTCTACCAGCACGACTGGTATCCGCTCTGGGAGGCGGCCGCCGAGTGCCACTTCCCGATCGCGTTCCACTCGACCGGGTTCAAGGCGGTGCGTGCGCCCGACTCGCCCGCCCTGGAGCAGCAGTACATGCTGCAGTGGCGGCTGGTGCGCTCCTCGCTCTTCCAGCTCGACACCATGGAGGTGCTCGTCTCGATCATCACCTCCGGGGCCTGCGAGAAGTACCCCGACTTCAAGTTCGTGCTGGGCGAGTCGGGCGTCACCTGGCTGCCCTACGTCTTCGACCGCTTCGACACCGAATACGAGGACCGCGCCCGGGGCCTCGGCTTCTCGATGAAGCCGAGCGACTACTTCAAGCGCCAGGGCTACGTGACCTACCAGCAGGACCAGTTCCTCGAGCCGATCATCCCCCTGGTGGGCGAGGACAACATCATCTGGGGCGCGGACTATCCGCACCCGGACTGCGTGTGGCCCGACTCGCGCCGGCACCTCGAGAAGAACCTCGGCAACCTGCCCGAGCGCGTGCAGAAGAAGATCACCTACGACAACCGCTCGAGATTCCGTCGCTCAAGGGAAAGGTATCGGACGAGGAGTGGGCGGTCCGGGTCGACCTGGCCGCCGCCTACCGGCTGGTGTCGCGCTACGGCTGGGAGGACCTGGTCTTCACCCACATCTCGGCCCGGGTGCCCGGCACCCAGGACCAGTTCCTGATCAACCCCTACGGCCTCTTCTTCGACGAGATCACCGCGTCCAGCCTGGTCAAGATCGACCAGGAGGGCAACAAGGTCGATAACTCGCCGTTCAACGTGAACGCGGCCGGCTTCATCATCCACAGCGCGATCCACGGCGCTCGCCACGACGCCAAGTGCGTGCTCCACACCCACACCGCCAACGGGGTGGCGGTCGCCACCCAGCGAGCCGGGCTGCTCCCGATCTCGCAGCACTCGCTCTTCGTGCTCAACAGCGTGGGCTATCACGACTTCGAGGGCCCCGCCCTCGACGCGGACGAGAAGCCGCGCCTGGTGGCGGACCTGGGCGACAACCGCTGCCTGATCCTCCGCAACCACGGCCTGCTCACGGTGGGCGAGACGGTGGCGGACGCGTTCGTGAACATGTACTACCTCGAGGCCTCCTGCCAGATCCAGGTGCGCGCCCAGTCGGGCGGCGGGGAGCTGATCTCGGTGCCCAAGGAAGTCATGGACAAGGGCTACGCCAACGCGGTCGCGAACCAGCGGCGCAACGGCGGCCAGGGCCGGCTCGTGTGGCCGGGGCTCCTGCGCCGGCTGGATCGCACGGACTCCTCCTTCAGGAATTGACTGGCCGGAATTGACCGGCCCCGGGTCCTCGCTGCGCTTCGGCACCGCCGCCGGCGGGCGGCGCAGCGAGGACGGTCCCCTCCTCACCGGCCGCGGGCGCTTCACCGACGACGTGGACGTGCCCGGCCAGGCCCACGCCGCCTTCGCCCGCTCCACCGTGGCCCACGGCATCATCCGCGCGGTGGACACGACCCGGGCGCTCGCTCTGCCCGGGGTGCTCGCGGTGCTCACCGGGCGGGACGCGGTCGCGGTGGGACTGGGCGCGATCCCGCCCGCCGCCTCGTTCCCGGGTCGCGGCGGCAAGCCTCTCGCGGCGGCCCCGATTCCCCCGCTCGCGGTGGACCGCGTGCGCTACGTGGGCGAATCGATCGCCATCGTGGTGGCCGAGACCCCGGTCCAGGCCGCCGACGCCGCCGCCCTCGTCAGCCTCGACGTCGACCCGCTGCCCGCGGCCGCCGACGTGGACCGCGCGCTCGCCGCCGGCGCGCATCCCATCTGGCCCGAGGCGGCCGGCAACATCGCCTTCGACTGGACCGACGGGGACACCGCCGCGGTGGACGCGGCGATGCGCGGGGCCGCGCACGTGGCCCGCGTGGTCCTGCACGACACGCGTCTCGCCCCGTCCGCGCTCGAGCCGCGCGCGGCGATCGGCCAGTGGGACGAGGCCACCCAGCGCTACACCCTCACCGCCTCCACCCAGGGGGTCGCGGTGGTGCGCCGGCTCCTGGCCGAGGGTGTGTTCAAGATCCCCCCGCCGCAGCTCCGCGTGATCACCCCGGACGTGGGCGGCGGCTTCGGCATGAAGGTGCAGGCCTACCCGGAGTACGCGGCGCTGCTCTTCGCGGCGCGGCGGGTGGGCCGGCCCGTCAAGTGGCGCGCGACCCGCGTCGAGAGCTTCCTCGCCGACACCCACGGCCGCGACGGCATGCTCGAAGCGGAGCTGGCCCTCGACGCGGCCGGCCACTTCCTGGCCCTGCGCGCGCGCACGAGGGTCGGCATCGGCGCGTACGTCTCCTCCTTCGCCGCGGTGTTCGGCACCAACAACACCAAGAACTGCCTGTCGAGCGTGTACCGCATCCCGGCGATCGCCATCGACGTCACACTCGCGTTCACCAACGCGGCGCCGCTCGGGCCCTACCGCGGCGCGGGGCGGCCGGAGGCGCTCTACCTCCTCGAGCGCCTGATCGATCGCGCGGCCGCGGCCACCGGCCTGGACCGCGTGGAGCTGCGCCGCCGCAACCTGATCCCGGCCGCCGCCATGCCCTATCGCACTCCGAACGGCCCCGTCTACGACAGCGGCGAGTTCGAGGCGATCATGGACGAGGCGCTGGCCCTCGGCGACTGGAGCGGGTTCCCGGGGCGGCGCGCCGCCTCGGAGAAGGCGGGACGCCTCCGCGGCATCGGCCTCTGCTGCTTCCTGGAGGTGGCGGGCGGGATCCTCGACGAGGTGGTGGACCTGCGCTTCCGCGAGGACGGGACGGTGGCGCTGCACACCGGCGCCCAGCCCATGGGCCAGGGTCACCTCTCGACCTTTCCGTTCCTGATCGCGGCCCGCCTCGGCATCGATCCGAGCGCGGTGCGACTCGTGCAGGGCGACAGCGACCGGGTGCCGGCCGGCACGCCCAGCGTGGCCTCGCGCTCCATGATGATGGCGGGCAGCGCCGCCGCGATGGCCTGCGACACCTCCATCGAGAACGGGCGCCGCATAGCGGCGCATTACTTCGAGGCAGCCCACCCGGACGTGGAGTTCGCGGCCGGCGCCTTCCGGGTGAAGGGCACCGATCGCGTGATCGGGCTGCTCGACCTGGCCGTCCGCGCCCGCGCGCTACCCGGTCTCGATCCCGACCTGCAGGGCGGCCTCGACAGCCGCGCCAAGTTCGTCTCGCCCCAGATGAGCTTCCCCAACGGCTGCCACGTCACCGAGGTCGAGGTCGACCCGGAGACCGGCGCGGTGGCGGTGGTGGGCTACGCGGCGGTTGATGACGTGGGGCACGTCGTGCACGAGACGATCGTCGAGGGCCAGATCCACGGCGGCATCGCGCAGGGCCTGGGCCAGGTGCTGGGCGAGCACGTGATCTACGACGAGCACGGTCAGCTCCTCACCGCCTCGTTCATGGACTACATGCTGCCGCGCGCCGACGACCTGCCCGCGCTGCGCGTCGGCCACCACGCGGTCCCCTGCACCACCAACCCGCTCGGGGTGAAGGGCGCGGGAGAATCGGGCGTGGCGGGCGCGCTGCCGTCCGCGGTCAACGCGGTGCTCGACGCGCTGGCGAGCCGAGGCGTGCGCGAGCTGGATCTGCCGATGTCGCCCGCGCGGGTCTGGGCCGCCCTGCGGAACGCGGCGGGAGCGGGCTAGAACGACCCGAAGTGGATCGTGATCCCGCCCACGACGTGGTGGGTGTTCTCCTGCACGCGGCCCGTTCCCGAGGGCGCCGCGACCTCGAGGGCCGAGTGGCTGAACTTGTACTCGGTGAAGACGCCCAGGTACTTCAGGATCAGGAAGCGCGCGCCGACGAACCCCTGGACGCCCAGCCCCGCGAGCTCGTAGCCCGGCTCGGACCGGACGTTCTCGACCCGCGTCTCCGGGTGCCCGATCACCGGTCCGAGCCCCACGCCCGTGTAGAGCTGGAGCCGCCCCTTCGGGAACCGCTCGGGGCTCTGCAGGAGCGGGTAGCGGAGCAGCGCGTCGAGCGTGAGGTAGTTGACCCCGTGGGTCACCGCGAACCGCTGCACGAGCGAGTTGACCCTGGCCACGCCGGACAGCGCCACCCCGTTCCGCGTGCCCTCGACCGGGCGGACGTCCGAGGTCTCGGCGGTGATCTTCATGTGGAAGAACTCGACCCCGAGCCCGAGCCACGGGTACCGCTCGAAGAAGTACCCCGCGCGCAGCCCGTAGTACGGCGGGTCCGTGAACGAGTCGTCCCGGAACGACACGCCCTCGAAGGTGTAGTCGTTGCCGAGCCGCGACTGCTTGATCCGGAGATCGCTGTCCTGCGTGAAGCTCTTCCCCATGAACGCGTCGAGGAAGGCCTCCCCGTGCGCGTGCGTGGGCAGACCGAACAGGAACAGCGCCCCGGACAGGAGCGCGGCCATGCGGATCGAGCGGAGCACCGGAGTCCCACCGGCCATGCCGAGGATTCTCTATCACATCCGCCGAGAACCGGTCACAATTTCCCACCCGGATGGGAGAGAAAGTGGCGACGTCGATCGGCAGCCCGGGCTGCTAGAATACGGCCCCGTGAAGACCACCGAAGCGTCCGCCATGCTCTCCACCATGCTCTCCACCGTGGTCCCGGAGCCCGCGGCCTGGCACGGCCCGACCCTGGCCGCCGAGCGCTACCTGGTCCCGATCCCCGCCGCGGTGCTGGGCGAGCTCCTGGACACGCTGGCTGAGCTGCGCCGGGCCCCGGTGCCGACCCTCCTGCTCCTGCCCGAGCACTTCCCGCTCGCGGCCACCGCCCGCTGGATGCGCGAGGTGCGCCGCCGACTCGACGAGGGCCCGGGCTTCGTGATGCTGGATCGGCTCCCGGTCGACACCATGAGCCGGGACGAGGCGATCGCGCTGTACTGGCTCATGATGAGCTTCCTCGAGCCGCCGGTGGCGCAGGAGTGGAAGGGCACCGTCATCTACGACGTGCGCCACGACGGGCAGGAGTACACCCAGGACACGCGCGCCGCCCTGACTCCGGAAGGGCTCGAGATGCACACCGACAGCAGCATGGGCGAGGCGCCGCCCAGCTATGTGAGCCTCTTCTGCCTGCGGCCCGCGCGGGCCGGCGGCATGAGCATCGTGTCGAGCGCGGCGGCCGCCCACAACTACTTCCTGACCGAGCACCCCGCGCTGCTGCGCCGGCTCTACGAGGTCTTCTACCGCGATCACCAGGAGTACCAGGCGGCCGACGCGGCCGCGACCAACTTCCGTCCCGTCTTCGCGTGGGACGGACACCTGCGCACGCGCTTCAACGCCCGACACATCGTGCGCGGCTACGAGAAGACCGGCCGCACGCTGGACGCGGACGGCGCTCGGGCGGTGCGCCTGATGGACGCGTTCCTGAGCGACCCGGCCCATCGCCTCGACCTCTGGGTCGAGCGCGGGCAGATCCAGGTGCTGAACAACCGCGTGATCGTGCACGGGCGCACCCCGTACCAGGACGCCCTGACCGCCGAGGAGCGGCGGCACCTCGTGCGGCTCTGGCTTCGCGCGGGCGACCGGCGCCAGTTCCGCGGCTAGGGCCCGCCCACCATGGCGGTTCCGGTGGGGCTCAATATTTGGTCGCGCCTGGTCGAGGACACCTTCCCCTACTTCGACCAGACCGCCGCCCCCTTCGACATCCTGTGGATGCCGGACCACCTGCAGTACGGCGCCAACAAGGTCGCGGAGGGCTGGACGCTGCTCACCTGGGCGCTGGCCCGCTATCCCGACAAGCGCTGCGGGCACGAGGTGCTCTGCAACAGCTTCCGCAACCCGGCCCACCTGGCCAAGATGGCCGCGACCGCGCAGGCGCTCTCGGGCGGGCGGGTCATCCTGGGCATCGGCGCGGGCTGGAACGAGAGGCCATCGAGCTGATCCGGCGCATGTGGACGGGGGCGCCGGCCGAGTACCAGGGCGAGCACTATCGGATCTCGGGCGCCTACTGCGAGCCGCGTCCGGACCCGGTGCCGCCGGTGATGGTGGGCGGCTCCGGCGAGAAGTACCTGCTGCGGGTCGTGGCCCGCCACGCCGACTGGTGGAACTACGTGTGGAAGGGCCCGGAGGCCTACGCGCACAAGCAGGAGGTACTTAAGGCCCACTGCCGCGACGTGGGCCGCGACTACGACACGATCGAGCAGGTGGTCCGCGTCGGCATCCTGATCGCGGAGAACGACCGCGAGGTCGAGCGCCTGAAGCAGTCGCCCCGGATCCGCTCGCTCAACGACATCCAGATCGTCGGCACCCCCGCCCAGGTGACCGAGACCATGCTGGGCATCATCAAGCAGGGCGCCCGGCGCCTGACCGTGAACTTCGCCGACGTGCCCCGGCCCGAGGGCACCTGGCTCTTCGCGTCCACCGTCCTGCCCAACCTGTAACCGCCCCGCTCCCGGTAATTCCGTCCGTGTAGTTTCTTCGGTCGGGAAGCTCACCCGGCCGTGCGCGGTCTGGATTTCCTGGGATTTCGCGCTTTCGGTGGCGGCACAACGGTTGCACTTGCGTCGCGCATGATCGAGCGGCTGATCGGGTGGCTGCGCAGGGACATCACACGTCCGGCGGTCTTCTTCCCGCTCGTGGCCGCAGTCGCGGTGCTCACGGTGTACGGGGTCATCGAGCTGGGGTTGTCATTGACCGGCCGCTGGGAGCGCGACCTGATTCGTCGGGCGGAGTATCAGCGCGAGCGCCAGCCCGGCGCCCTCGTGAGCCGCTACGAGGACCGCCTGCGGGCCGTCCGCGCCGCGCTCCAAGAGCGGGGTTATCCCGCGGGCCCCACCGACGCGGTCATGAACGCGCATACCGCGGAAGCTCTGCGGTCGTTCCAGCGGCGCCAGGGGCTCAACGTCACCGGCCGGGCCGATCCGGCGACCCTGACGGCCCTGGGCCTCCAGCGCTAGCGCCCCCGGGCCCGGCTCTTCCGGCGCGCGGGTGCTATCATGCCCGCGCCATGGACAAGCCGCCCGCGCGCCTCGCCGCGAGCCACGCGCTCTGGGAGCGCGCCCGCCGGGTCATGCCGGGTGGGATCTACGGCCACCAGAACGGGGCCGCCCTCGGCGACGGTCACCCCCGCTTCCTGGCCCGCGCCGACCGCTCCCGCGTCTGGGACGTGGACGGCAACGAGTACGTGGACTGGATGTGCGCCTACGGGCCGATGATTCTCGGCTACGGCCATCCCGCCGTCGAAGCCGCGGTGGCCGAGCAGCTCGCGGGCGGCGACTGCCTCCCCCTGCCGGGTCCCCGCATGGTGGAGCTGGCGGAGCGGCTCGTGGCCCTCACCCCGCGCGCCGACTTCGCGGTGTTCGGCAAGAACGGCGCCGACGCGACCAGCTGGGCGGTGGACGTGGCGCGCGCGCACACCGGCCGGCCGCGGATCGCCCGCGTGAGGGGCGCCTATCACGCGGCCCGGCCGTGGGCCCTGCCCCACCTACCCGGCGTGCCCACGCACTACCGCGACGACCTGCTCGAGTTCGCGTGGAACGACCTCGGCGAGCTGGGCGCCCTCTTCGCCGCGCACCCGGGCGAGATCGCGGTGGTCATGACCGCGCCGTTCGACCACCTGACCGGCGCGGCCCCCGCGCCCAGCTTCTTCGCGGGACTCCGTGCGCTCTGCAACGCCCACGGCGCGCTGTTCGCGATGGACGACGTGCGCGCGGGCTTCCGCTTCAACCTCGGCGGCTCCTGCGAGCACTTCGGGGCCGCGCCCGATCTCATCTGCTACTCGAAGGCGATCGCCAACGGCCACCCGCTCTCCGCCGGGCTCGCGCGCGAGGCCCTCCGCGCGGCCGCCGAGCGGATCTACTTCACCGGCTCGTTCTTCTTCGCGAGCGGCTCGTTCGCGGCGGCCCTGGCCACCCTCGAGGTCCTGGCCCGGACGGACGCCATCGCGCGCATCCAGCGGATCGGCGCGCTGCTGAGCGACGGCCTGACCGAGCAGGCGCGGCGCCACGGTGTCCCGCTGATGCCGGTCGGCCAGCCCGCCATGCCGGTGATTCGCTTCGCCGACGATCCGGAGCGCCGGCGCACGCGCCGCTGGTGCTCCCTCGTGACCGCGGGCGGGGCCTACGCCCACCCGACTCACAACTGGTTCGTGTCGGCGGCCCACACCGAGGAGGACGTGGCCCGCACGCTGGAGGCGGCGGAACGCGCCTTCAAGACCGTCGCGGCCGAGGGCTGAGGGTCAGCGCGCCGCGAATCGCAGGATCGTGATGGAGTGTGCGGGGCAGACATGGTCGAGCCCGCCGCTCCGGGCGGTGGCCCGGCTCTCCCGCACGTCCACGCGGCGCGGCTGCTCGAACGAGTTCATCGCCCCCGCCTCGGGCCCGTTCACCTCCCAGACCCGCACCGGCCCGGCCACGTCGGCGCCCGTCACTTCCACCGTCGCGGTGAGATCCCGGTCGCGGTCGCGATTGACGAGCGCGACCGAGATCTCCCGGCCCGCCGCGTCGGCGCTCGCGGCCGCGTCGACCAGCAGGAACGGGCCGAGGTCCGACACGTGGTGCACCCGGCCGCCGCCCGCGTCCGTCTCCTGGGACGGGTCGAGGGTGTAGCGCTCCCCGTCCACGTGCACGTCGAGCCCTTCGGCCAGGGTGTGCTCGGCGTAGAGCCGGAGCGGGTGGTAGATCGTCTGCAGGAAGAGCCCCTGCCGGCTGGTGAAGATCGGGGCGATCGCGTTCACGAGCTGGGCGAAGTTGGCCATGCGCACCGCCCGGCACTGGCGGATGAAGCCGTTGAGATAGGAGGCCACCGCGAGAGCATCGGTGAGGGTATAGCGCTCCTCCACCCCGCCCACCCGGTCCGCGTGGCTCCGCGTGCGGTACCACACGTTCCATTCGTCGAACGCGATGTGGATGGGGTGCCCGATCCGCTGCTGGTGGCGCACCCGTTCGATGAGGGCCGCGCAGATCCGCACCGCCCGCTCCGCCTGGTGGGACTGCATCACGGTGGTGTAGTGGTCAGAGCTGCCGGTGTAGAGGTGGATCGAGTGGAAGTCCACGAACTCGGCGAGGCCGCCCAGCACCACCTCGTCCCACTCGCTCCAGCCGTTCTGGCCGCAGCCGACCAGCTCGATGGTCGGATCGGTGCGCTTCATGACCATCGCGAACGCGCGGGCGCGCTTGACGTAGTCGCGCGCCTCCAGGTTGCCGATCTGCCAGCCCCCGTACATCTCGTTGCCGAGGCCCCAGTAGCGGACCCGGTGGGGCTCCGGGTAGCCGTGCCGCCGGCGCAGGTTCGCCCACGAGGTGTTCCCGGTCCCGTTGCAGTACTCCACCCACGCCTGCGCCTCGTCCATGGTGCCCGAGCCCATGTTCACGCAGATGAACGGCTCGGTGCCGATCTCGCGGCAGTACTCGATGAACTCGTTGGTGCCGAAGCGGTTCGACTCCTCCGCGTACCAGGCCAGGTCGGTCCGGCGCGGCCGCTCGTCCTTCGGCCCCACCCCGTCGAGCCAGTGGTAGCCGCTCACGAAGTTGCCGCCGGGCCAGCGGAGGATCGGGAACGCGAGCGGCCGGGCCGCCTCCAGCACGTCGCGGCGGAACCCGCGCGCGTCGGAGAGCGGCGAGCCCTCCTCGTAGATACCACCGTAGATGCAGCGGCCGAGGTGCTCGATGAACTGACCGAAGATGCGGCGGTCCACCGTGCCGAGCCGTCGTCGCAGGTCGATCCCGATGCGCGTGGTCATCGGCAGAGTCTAGGAAGAGCCGCCCGGACTGTCAATTGACACCGCGCCGCCCGCCGCCTAGAGTGGCGCGCGGAGGAATCCCATGGACATGTCCGACCACGTCGTCGACCGGAAGCGCGTCAGCCGTCGGGCCTTCGTTGCGAGCGCCGCGAGCGTCGGGGTGGCCGCGTGGGCCGGTCGCGCCGCCGCGCAGCCGAAGGCCACCATCACCTACTGGAACGGCCTCACCGGCGCCGACGGCAAGGTGATGGACGAGCTCATCGACCGCTTCACCCGCGAGACCGGCATCCGCATCGAGCAGCAGCGGCTGCCGTGGGCCGAGCTCTACGCCAAGCTCCAGGTCGCGGTGCCCGCGGGCGAGGGACCCGATCTGTGCCTGATCCACACCGTGGAGGTCCCCCACTTCGCGAGCGACGGCGTGCTCGAGGTCATCGACGACGCCACCGCCACCGGCAAGGGCTTCCGCGGCGAGGACTATCTCCCCGCCACGTGGCGGGGCGGGACGTTCCAGGGCAAGCGGTACTCGCTCCCGCTCGACGTGCCGCAGCACATCATGTACCTCAACGTGAAGGTGATGAAGGACGCGGGACTGGTCGGGTCGGACGGCCGCCCGCGCGTGCCGGGTAGCCGCGACGAGCTCGTCACGATGGCCAAGAAGATCACCAAGGCCGAGACCTTCGGCTTCGCCATCGGCACCGTGAACCCCGGCCGCTACACCTGGGGCTTCCACAACCTGCTCTGGCAGAACGGGGCCAACATCTACGCGCCCGATCTCAAGCGCGCCGGGGTCACCGACCCCGCCGCGCTGGAGGTCGCCGAGTTCTGGGAAGCGCTGCCGAACCAGCACAAGGTCGCCCCGCCCGCCAACACCAACTGCCGCGACGCCTTCATCGCCGGCCGCCTCGGCATGTGGATCGCCGGCTCCTGGAACTTCGCCGGCCTGCGCGAGGCCAAGGTGGAGTTCGTGGCGGTGCCGGTCCCGCGCCTCTTCAAGCAGCCGGTCGTCTGGGCGATGCCGCACCAGTACACCTTCCCGAAGCCGAAGGGAGCCGCCGACCGCGCCCGGCGCGACGCGGCGTGGGCGCACGTGCGCTGGATCACCGACAACGTGGCCGAGTGGACGCTCAAGGCCGGGCAGGTCTCGGCCAGCCGCAAGAGCCATGCGGACCCGCGCATCACGGGCGACCCGGTACTGAAGGCGCTGCTCGGCCAGGCGCCGAACTGGCAGGTCGGGCAGCCCACCCCCAAGTGGGTGGCGGCCGAGAACGTCACCCGTCCGGTGATCGAGGCGATCTACACCGGGCAGAAGCCGGCCAAGGCCGCGATGGAGGATCTGGCGCGCCAGATCAACGCGCTGCCGGACTAGGCGTCTGCCCCGGTACCAGCGGATGACGTGGCGCCGGTCCGGCACGGCCGCTCCGAGCGCGGGCTTCGCCCGCGCAACTTGTCTTCGGGGGGAGGTTCGGAAGGGGGGCTGAGCCCCCCTCCGAGTCGACTAGGCGTGTCGCGTCAGACGCGCATCGCGTACGGCTTCCTGGCGCCGGGCCTCCTGCTCTTCGCGATCTACCGCCTCTACCCGCTGTTGGAAGGGTTGCGCCTGTCCTTCACCAACGCGCGGCTCGGCCGCGCGAGCGAGCAGTGGATCGGCCTCGCCAACTACGCGCGGCTCCTCGAGGACGATCGCTTCCACGTGAGCCTCTGGAACACCGCGTTCTACACGGTGGCCAGCACGCTCCCGATCCTCGCGGTACCCCTGGCCCTGGCCCTCGCGGTGAACCGCGGGCGCCTGCGCACCCTGCTCCGCAGCGTGTTCTTCTTCCCGTTCACGCTCTCGGTGGTCACGGTGGGGCTGGCCTGGCTCTGGCTCCTCGACCCGGTGGTCGGCCCCTTCAACTACTACCTGCGGCGCCTGGGAATGCCCGCCCGCTCCTGGCTCGCGGATCCGCACACCGCGATGTGGACCATCATCCTCACCACCGTCTGGTGGGTGACCGGCTACTACCTCGTGATCTACCTGGCCGGGCTGCAGGACATCCCGCGCGATCTCTACGAGGCGGCCGCCCTCGACGGCGCCTCCGGCTGGCGCACCTTCTGGGCGATCACCCTGCCGCTGCTCCGGCCGGTGCTCCTGTTCGTGGTGGTCACCCACGTCATCGGCTCGTTCCAGCTCTTCGGCCAGGTCTTCGTGCTCACCGGGGGCGGGCCGGGCGACGCCACCCGCACCGTGGTCCAGCATCTCTACGAGGCCGCATTCCAGAACTTCTTCCAGTTCGGCGCCGCCTCCGCGATGGCCTGGGTGCTCTTCGCGGTCATCCTCGCCTTCTCGGTGCTCCAGTTCCGCCTGCTGCGCGGCCACACCGAGTACTGAGCCGTGCCGCGCGGCCTCCGGTCCGTCGACCGCTCGAGCGTGGCCCTCACGGTGGCCCTGCTCGCGCTGGCCGTGCTCTGGCTGTCTCCGATCGCCTGGGTGGTGGTCACCTCGCTCAAGCCCGCGCCCGACATCATCCGGCTGCCCCCCGAGTGGATCCCGTGGCCGCCCACCGGCGACCACTACCACGAGGTGCTGCTCGGCAGCTCGCGCACCGCCCGCATCGGCCGCGCCTTCGTCAACAGCCTGGTCGTGGCGATGGGCAGCGTGATCCTGGTGCTGGCGACCAGCGCGATGGCCGCCTACCCGCTCGCCCGCATGCGCTTCCCGGGGCGCGACCTGGTCTTCGCCCTGCTGGTGGGCAGCCTGATGATCCCGAACGCGGTGCTGCTGGTGCCGCAGTACGTGCTCACCCAGCGGCTCGGCTGGCTCAGCACCTACCAGGGCCTCATCGTGCCGGAGGCGGCGATGATCTTCGCCTTCGGGGTCTTCCTGCTACGCCAGTTCTTCGTGACGATGCCGCGAGAGCTGGAGGACGCCGCCCTGATCGACGGGGCGGGGCCCTGGCAGGTGTTCTCCCGCATCATCCTCCCGCTGTCGCAGCCGGTGCTGGCCGCGCTCGCGATCTTCGCGTTCCGCTCGGCGTGGAACGACTTCCTGTGGCCGCTGATCGCGGTGAACAAGCCCGAGATGTTCCCGCTGCCGGTCGCGCTCGCGCTGCTCCGCAGCGCCTACAGCTCGGAGTCCTACGGGCCGATCATGGCGGGCGCCGCACTCAGCGCGCTGCCGCTGCTGGTGGTCTTCGTGGTCGCGAACCGGCGCATCGTGGAAGGCGTGCGCCTGAGCGGACTCAAGGGTTAGGCGTCCAGGACCTCGCGGACGCGGCGGGTGAGCCCGTCCGGCGTGAAGGGCTTCTGCAGGAGCTGCCCGGTGAACTCCGCCATCCCGGCGGCCGAGCCCAGCGCGGCTCCCGTGTAGCCCGACATGAACAGCACTTTCATCTCCGGGCGCGCGACCTTGAGATGGTCCGCGAGCTGCCGGCCGTTCATCTCCGGCATCACGACGTCGGTGAGCAAGAGGTGGATCCGGGCCGAGTGCGCCTGGTGAGTCCGGAGCGCGTCTCTCGGGGACGCGGCCTCCAGCACCGCGTAGCCCTGCACGGTCAGGATCTCCCGGGCGAGCGTGCGCAGGCTCTCGTCGTCCTCCACCAGAAGCACCGTTTCCGAGCCGCCCGACCGGGCGCCCGAGGACCTCGCGGCTTCGGGGGCCGCCACCGCGTCCTCCACCCGAGGCAGGTAGACCTTGAAGGCCGCGCCCTGGCCGGGCTCGCTCTCCACCTCGATGAAGCCGCCGCTCTGCTTCACGATGCCGTACACGGTCGCGAGCCCGAGCCCGGTCCCCTTTCCCACCTCCTTGGTGGTGAAAAACGGCTCGAAAATCTGCGCCCGGGTCGCCGCGTCCATGCCGTGGCCGCTGTCGGTCACGGACAGGGCGACGTAGCTGCCCGGCGCCAGATCGGGCGCGCGGCGCGCTGTCCGCTCGTCCACCGCGACATTCGCAGTCTCCAGGACGAGCCGCCCGCCCTGCGGCATCGCGTCGCGGGCATTGACGGCCAGGTTGAGGATCACCTGCTCGATCTGGCCCGCGTCGGCCTTGACCCGGCCGAGGTCGGCTCCCCGCGTCACCTGGATCTCGATGTCCTCGCCGATCAGCCGTCGCAGCAGCGGCTCGATCCCGGCCACCGTCTCGTTGAGCTCGAGCACCCGCGGCTCGAGCACCTGCTTGCGGCTGAAGGCCAGGAGCTGGTGGGTCAGCCGGGCCGCCCGCTCCGCGGCGCCGCGCACCAGCTCGACCTCGCGGCGGAGGGCATCGTCCGGCTCGAGCTTGGCGAGCATCAGGTAGCAGCGCCCGCCGATCACGGTGAGCAGGTTGTTGAAGTCGTGGGCCACCCCGCCCGCGAGCTGCCCGACCGCCTCCATCTTCTGGGCCTGCCGGAGCTGGGACTCGAG
>WNFK01155626.1_pt3 | contig 63923 bp, 58 predicted proteins | sample 5400281 | NCBI WGS metagenome assembly WNFK01 (sample SAMN13153350, study PRJNA577476) | soil metagenome | isolation source: 20 cm soil on Douglas fir-dominated hillslope | place: USA:California | collected 2013-09-17
GACGTCCGCCATGGTCGGCGGCGTGGTGGCGTCCTTGTACCCGGAGAGGCGCTCGTAGATCATCGCGGCCGCCTCGTGGAAGCCCCCCGGGAGGCCCGCGGCCTCGAAGGCGGCTGCGATCTCCTCCATCTCGCCGACGAAGCGCCACGCCTTGCGGGCGTTGTCGCGGGCGGCCGACTCGGACCGCTTGGGCAGGTCCGGTTGCGAGCGCCGCCACTCCGCGAGCAGCGAGTCGTCCACTCCCTCCGAGGCGGCCAGCGCGCGGATCGCCATCAGGAGCGCGGAGGAGCCCTTGGTGTAGGCGGCGTAGGCCACCTTGAGCGCGGAGGCGGCGCCCGCCCCGTCGCCGATCGCGATGGCCTCGAGCGCGCTCGGCTCGAAGAGGGCGGCGGCTCGCTTGGCCTCACGGCCCGACAGGTAGAGCCGCGTCGAGCCCGCGCTCCGCGGGGGCGGGCCGATGAGGCCTCCGTCGACGAAGGTGGCGCCGCCCGCCTCGACGGCCGCGCCGATCGCGCGAGCGGTCGCGGGCGCCACCGCGTTGGCGTCGACGAAGAGGCCGGCGAAGCCGCGGCCCGCCACGTCACGCGCCAGGTCGAGCGCGGCGTGCGGCGGGCACACCGAGAGGATGACGTCGCTGGCCGTCACCAGCGCGGCCACCGTGCTCGCGTCCTCGAGCCTGGCCGCGGCCGCGCGGTCGCGAGTGCCCGCGCTGCGCCCCTCGGAGGCCCAGAGCACCCGCGCCCCCGCAGCCACCGCGCAGGCGCCCACCACGCTCCCCATGTCTCCCGGATGCAGGATCCCGATCGTCGGCATCGTCTCTCCTCAGTCGTCCTCTCCGGCCAGATGGGCGAAGCGCCCGGACGAGCGGCGCGGGGGCGGCAGCTCGTCCGCTCCGTGGATGGCCTTGATCTCCACCTCGCGCACGAGATCGCCCAGCAGCACCGCGATGAGACCGAGCATGGCGAGCAGGGGCGAGAACAGCAGCGCGGACAGGATCCAAACGAAGAAGCCCTGCACCCCGCGGGTGGCGCCGCCGACCATCCCGACGAAGATGGCACCGAACACCCAGCCGGCGAGCAGGAGGACGAGCCAGGGATACGCGATCAGCGTCGTGGCCACGGACGGCATGGTACCGCAGTCCGCAAGGAAGGAGTAGGCGGCGGGCGGCCGCCCGGGAGGGAGCGGTCAGGCGGTCAGCGGGCGGAGGTGCTGGTCACGACCGCGGTGTCGTCCACCGTCGGCACTTCGGCGTCGGCCATCAGGAACATCGCGAGGAGGAAGAAGGTCACGAGGACGCCAAAGCCGATCGTTGCGCGCTTCATGCTGGTGCGGTCTCCGGGCGCAGGGCGCGGACGATCGTCCGCAGCTCCCGCGGGTTGATGGGCTTCTCGAGCAGGCGCGCCCCGAGGCGGAGCGCTTCGTCCTGCGTGTGGGGTCGGCATTCGGCCGCGATCAGGATCAGCGGCAGGGTTGGGCTCGCGGCCCGCAGGAGGTGCACCAGGTCCCAGCCGTCCTCGGCGAGACCGTGGGTCGGCGGGAGGTCGAGGTCGACGATGGCCAGGTCCACTTCCCCGGCCTGCATGACGGCCATCGCCTGGGAGGCGCCCTCGGCGGTCTCGACCAGGACACCGCCGCCGCGGAGCGCGGCGCCCAGGCCCTCTCGGCTGTGGCCATAGGGATCGACGAGAAGCAGGCGGTACCGGCTGCCCGCCTCCACGCCGCCGTTGAACCCGATCGTCGCCATTGTCGTCGCGCTCCGGTCCTACCGTAGGCAACCGCAATGCCACCGGCGAAACGCCCTCGCGGCAGGTGCCGAACATTCAGAATTCCGATCAGTTAGCTTTTCGACCCTGAGCGCCGCCTGGACGATCCGCGTCACCGCGCTGACACTTGTCGTGTAAGCGTTACAAGGAAACGAGTAATTTTTACTGTCTGGCGCGGACTTGGGCGGCACCCGAAAATGCGAGCCGAATGCGGCGGCGCGCGTAGCTCTCACGTATCATGCGTCCGAAAGGAGGGTCCACGCTATGCGCGTGCTGCTGGTGCACCCGAGTCCTCTGATGTACTCCGAGCTCTACCTGAGGCTCGAGCCGCTCGGCCTCGAGCGGGTGGCCGCGGCGATCCGCGCGGCCGGCCACGAGGTCCGGCTCCTCGACCTGCAGATCTTCAGCCACACCGACTACTGGCGGGAGCTCGAGACGTTCGCCCCGCAGGCGGTGGGCTTCTCGGTGAACTACCTGGCCAACGTGCCGGAGGTGGTCGACCTCGCCAAGGAGACGAAGGCGAAGCGGCGCGAGGCGTTCGTGTTCGTCGGCGGGCACAGCGCGTCGTTCGTGGCCGCCGAGTTCCTCGAGCACGCGGAGGGCGCGATCGACTGCATCGTGCGTGGCGAGGGCGAGGTCATCGCCCCGCGCGTGCTGGAGGCCATCGGCGATCCGAAACTCGACACCCTGCCCGGCGTGGTGACCCCGACCGGCGCGGGCCCGAGCCCGACCCTGCTCGACAACCTCGACCTGCACCTGCCCGCGCGCGACCTGGGCCGCAAGCGCCACAAGTACTTCATCGGCGTCCTCGACCCCTGCGCCTCGGTGGAGTTCACCCGCGGCTGCCCGTGGGACTGCTCGTTCTGCAGCGCGTGGACCTTCTACGGGCGCAGCTACCGCAAGGGCACCCCGGAGGCGGCGGGCGAGGATCTGGCCCGCATCCGCGAGCCCAACGTGTTCATCGTGGACGACGTGGCCTTCATCCACGCCGAACACGGCGACGCGATCGCGAACGAGATCGAGCGGCGGCGTATCCGCAAGCAGTACTACCTCGAGACCCGCTGCGACGTGCTGATCAAGAACCGGGAGCTGTTCGCCCGCTGGAAGCGTCTCGGCCTCTTCTACATGTTCCTCGGCATCGAGGCCCTCGACGAGGACGCCCTCAAGGCGCATCGCAAGCGGGTCACCCTCAACGAGAACCTGCGCGCGCTCGAGATCGCCCGCTCGCTCGGGCTCACGGTGGCGATCAACATCATCGCGGACCCGAGCTGGGACGAGGCGCGCTTCGCGGCGGTGCGCGACTGGGCGCTGACCGTCCCCGAGGTCGTCCATCTCACGGTGGCCACCCCCTACCCCGGCACCGAGCTCTGGCTGACCGAGTCCCGGCAGCTCACCTCGCGCGACTACCGGCTCTTCGACGTCCAGCACGCGGTCCTGCCCACGAAGCTGCCACTCAAGCGCTTCTACGAGCTGCTGGTGAACACCCAGTCCGTCCTCAACCGCAAGCACCTGGGCTGGGGCGCCCTCAAGCTCTACGGCGGCCAGCTCGGTCTACAACACCGAGCGGCAGTACGCCGACCACCTCAAGCCGGTCCGCTACGAGATGAGGCCACCCCGCCCGCTCCTGGGTAGCAAGCCCAGCAAGCAGGAGCTCTACATCCACATGCCCGCCCCCGTTCACTAGCGGGCGTGTAACGGTTACATCCGCCGTGTAATCTTTATAAGGCCGGAACGGCCGGTCGGCCGCTCCGAGCCTCGATAGGGCCACGTGACGCGTCGCCCAAGTAGACGCCGCACCTACCCAAAGTGGCCGTGCCAGCCGAGCCACCCGCGTGCACCTGATCTGGCTTGCTTGTTGCTCTCCCAGACGTGTTCGCAATCGTGCTGATAGGTCGGCCAACGTTCACAAAGGAGGCGGTTCTATGCGACAGATGATGAAGATCGGCGTTCTGATGCCGGCGGCGGTGCTGCTGGTGTCCGGGTGCGCCACCAAGGATTGGGTCCGTGAGCAGTTTACGAAGTCGGACGCCGTCGTGGATCAGCGCTTCGTGAAGGTCGAGGGCCAGGTCGAGGGTGTGAGCACCGAGGTCAAGGGCGTCACCACCCAGGTGAAGAGCCTGGAAGGCGCCGTGGCCGAGGCCAAGGGGCGCGCCGATGCCGCGATGACCAAGGCCGAGGGCGTGGACACCCGCCTGACTCGCCTGTGGTCGAACCGCTACAACCAGAAGACGGCGGACACCCTCGAGGTGTACTTCGGCTTCGACAAGGCCGAGCTGACGGATGGCGCCCAGACGGCGCTGGCCGGCGTGGTGAAGGAGCTGCAGGGCAACCCGACCCTGATCGTGGAGCTCGGCGGCTATACCGACCCGAAGGGGACCGTGGACTACAACTACGGGCTCAGCCAGCGTCGGGTGGAGGCGGTGCGCCGCTTCCTGGTGGAGAAGGGCGTGCAGCTGTCTCGCGTCCACGCGGTGGGCCTGGGTCCGATCACCGCCAAGGAGAGCCCCGACGAGAAGAAGCGCCGGGTGACCGTCAAGATGCTGGTCGACCAGGACTAAGACCCTTCCTCTCACCCTCTCCCCTCAGGGGAGAGGGTAGGGTGAGGGTGGTTCTTCAACCACGCAGGGGGAGGGACTCACGTCCCTCCCCCTTGTTGTTTCTCCCGCTGCCCAGCCGGCTCAGGACACCGAGCTGGTGGTGTGGGTGGCCGGCGACCCTTCCGGGATCCGCTCGAGCTCGCTCAGGAGCAGGCCCGCCCACCGGTAGATGTTGTGCTCCCGCACAGCCTGGCGCATCCGCGCCATGCGCGCCTTGCGCTCGTCGGGCGCCATCGCGACCGCGTTGCGGATGGCCTCCGCCATGCCGTCCATGTCGTAGGGGTTGACCAGGATGGCGTCCCGCAGCTCGGAGGAGGCGCCGGTGAACTGGCTCAGGATCAGCGCCCCGTCCTCGTCGTCGCGCACCGAGATGAACTCCTTGGCGACCAGGTTCATGCCGTCGTGCAGCGACGTCACCATGCAGAAGTCGGCGTGCCGGTAGAAGGGCCAGATGTCGCGGTGCTCGTGGTGCCGCTTGAGATAGAGGATCGGCTTCCAGCGCTTGGTCTGGTAGGCGCCGTTGACCTCCTGCACCGCCGCGTCCACCTCCGCCTCCAGCGCCTGGTACCGCGGAATGGTGCTGCGACTGGGCGCGGCGAGCTGCAGGAACACGAGGCGCTCGCGGTACTCGGGGAAGCGCTCGAAGAAGCGGCCCAGGGCGCGGAAGCGCTCCGGCAGGCCCTTGGTGTAGTCGAGCCGCTCCACCCCGACCCCGATGAACTCGGCGGTGGTATCGAGGCTCGCGAGCAGCTCCTGGCGCGACGTGGCGGGGGGGTTGTCCACGAAGCCCGGGGCCACGCTGATCGGGAACGGCTTCACCGAGGTGACGTGCTGGCCGCGGGTCACCGAGAAGCGCTCCCAGTCGATGCGGGCCTCGATCGCGCGCTCCACCGTGTCGAGGAAGTTGTTGCAATAGTACTGGGTGTGGAAGCCGATCAGGTCGGCTCCCAGCATCCCCAGCAGCAGCTCGTCCTGCCACGGGCAGATCGAGAACGCCTCGAAGTTCGGCCACGGGATGTGCCAGAAGATCGCGGTGCGCGCGTCCGGCCGCTCGCGCTTGATCAGGCTGGGCAGCAGCGCGAAGTGGTAGTCCTGGATCAGCACCATCGGCGATTCGGTGCCCGCGATCTCCTCCAGCACCGCGGCCGCGAACTTCTCGTTGACCGCGCGATACTGCGCCCAGTCCTCCGGCCGGAAGAGTGGGCGGTTGTGCACGATGTGGCAGAGCGGCCACAGCCCCTCGTTCGAGAAGCCGTAGTAGTAGCCCGCCTCCTCCTCGGGGGTGAGCCAGACCCGCTTGAGGGTGAAGCGCGGATCGTCCGGCGGCACGCGCAGGCGGCCCCGCGCGTCCGCGGTCTCGCGGTCCGCGTCGCCGCTGGCCTGCGCCACCCACACGCCCCCGCACGCCCGCATGACCGGATCCATCGCGGTGACCAGGCCGCTGGCCGGCGTCACCACCTGGATCTGGCCCTCCTTCCAGACGTGGCTGACCGGCTCGCGGTTCGAGACCACCACCAGCGGCCGCTCGCCGAGTCGCATCTTGGCGAACTGCTTGAGACGCTCCTCGGTCCAGAGGGTCTGCCCGATCAGGCGCAGCGCGGCCTCCTCCTCGGCGGCGGCGCGCGCCCGCTGGAGGTTCTTGGCCAGCACCGTGACCTCCCGGGCGATGGGGCCGAAGAGGCTCTCGTCCGGCAGCTCGGGGGGCTCGATCGCGTGGCCGCGCCGCACCGCCTTGGTCCAGCGCGCCATCTTGGCGAGCGGCTGGGTCAGGCTCATGCGGACGACCAGCAGGGCGATGAGGGCGAGGGCGACCGCGAGCACGACGAACCGGATGGCGTTCAGGCGCCACAGCTCCCATTCCGCGGTCTGGAGATCGCTCGCGTCGAGGAAGATCACCAGCGCGCCCGACGGCTTGTCCTCGCGCAGGATGGGATCGGCGTAGACGTAGCGCATCGTGCGGCCGACCTTGCGGAAGCCGGTCTGGACCGCCCCCGAGGTCAGCGCCCAGGTCGCTTCGGGCGGCGGGTTCTCGAGCTGCTTGGTCACGTCCGGGGTCGCCACGATCAGGGACGCCACGCGGTCGTAGACCGCCAGGCCCATGTCCGGCTTGCTGAACTTCTTGATCAGCCGCTCGATCTGCGGCTTGCTGACTCGCGGGCCGAGCGCGGGCTCGAGCACCTCCTTGAGGCCCTCGCTCACGAGGGCCGCCCGCCGGTCGAGCTCCCCGGTCAGCCGCTGCCGATCCTCGACGAACTGGAAATACGCGAAGGCTCCGACCACCAGGAGGGAGCCGAGCCACAGCCCCGCGACCAGTCGGAGCTGGAACTTCATACCCGACTCCCGGCGGTCGCACCCTCGGCGAGCGCGCCCAGGAGGTCCCGGACCTCGCCCACGTCGCGTAGCCGGTAGGCCGCCTTGGAGGCGGGCACCGTGTCACCCACCCGGATCGTGAGGGCAAGGCCGCTCAGCACCTCGAAGGCGTGCTCGTCCGTCCAGTCGTCGCCCAGGTAGAGCCAGAGGGCCGGCCCGGACCCGGACGGCAGCACGTGCTCCTGGATCCAGCGGGCGCACTCGCCCTTGGTCCACGCGACCTGCGGCAGCACCTCGATCACCTTGGTTCCGTGGAAGATCTTGAGGCAGCTCCCCTGCTCACGGATGGCCCGGGCCAGCTCGATCTCGACCCGCCGGATCTCGTCCGGGGCCACGTGGCGGTAATGGACGGCCACCGCGAGGCCCTTGGCCTCGATTCGCATGCCGGTCACCGTCGGGGCCCGGCGCGACAGCTCCTCGCCCACCGCCCACAGCATCGACTGCTGGGCGAGCGCGTCGGGATGGCGGAATGCGAGCCCCGGCCCCTCGATCTCTAGCCCGTGGCAGCCGGCGTAGATCACCTCGGGGATGGCCACCCGCGTCTTCAGATCTTCGAGCCCGCGCCCGGAGATGACCGCCACGGAGCCTCGGGGAGAGCGGGCGATCCGCAGGAGCTGCTCGCGCGTCTCCTCGGCCAGGATCGCGTCGGCCGGATCATCCACGATCGGCGTCAGGGTCCCGTCGTAGTCGGTCATGAGCAACAGCCTCCCGTCGCCGGCGACCCAGTCGCCGACCCAGCCCAGGAGGCGGGCAAGGTCACTCATACGTCGCGCTCCCGGCAAGGGAGCGCCGTCGGTGCCGCCTGAATACTTCGCACGCTCGATATCGGCAACGCGCATCTTTTTTGCAAGAACCACCGGGTCGGAAGGGCAGACGTCAGCATAGCGAGGGGGCCGGGGGCGGTCAAGGGTGACGGCGGCCTCAGGACCTCGGGTACGGGGGATACGGATCCCCGCCCCGCTCGAGCGCGCGGAGTCCACTGTCCACGATGCGGGCGGTCGAGCCCGCGAGGCCCCAGTCGCCACCGTAGGCGTAGTAGTGGGAGAAGCCGCCCTCGTCCAGCCGGGCGAGCAGGGCGTCGCCGCCCTCCTGGATCAGGAGCACCACGCGGTCCGTCCGGCAGGTGGCGGGCACGCAGCCGGTGACCGCGACGTAGTTCCGGTCGCCGATCCGCACGCCGCGGGGCGCTTCCGTGCGCTCGAGATACGGCATCGCGCCGCGCACGAGCTTGCCGCCCGGAGCCCAGTCCGCGCCGAACATGCTGCGGATCTTGTCGCGGAGCTGCGGGTTGTTGAGGACCTCCTCCCCGGTGCGACCGAACGCGGTCTCCCGCGGGCCGCGCTCGAGCACGCCCGACATCGGCGTCGGTGGGGTCCCCGCCGGAGGCTCGATCGTGCAGCCCACGCTGAGGCCGCTCACGGTCAGCGCGAGGGCCAGGCACCGGTGTGCTCCGCCGAGCAGCCTTCTGCGCATACGTTCTCCTCTCCGGCAGATGTGGAATTCTCGGCGGGTAACTTCGCAACCCCCGTGCCACACCGGCGCCGCGGAAAGAGCCCGCAGACTCGGAGGCTTAGGGGTGGTCGAGCCGGTGCTGGCGCGGGCCCGGTCGGTAAGGACTACCGGGCTGGGTAAGCTTTTACACGCCCCTATCGCGGGCCCCTGGAGAGCTCGTCGGCGAGCAGGTAGGCCTTGTCGGCCAGGGTGAACGCCCGTTGCACGTCGCGAGTCGAGAGGGCCTCCCGGGCTTTCACCAGGAAGCTCTGGATCGTCAGGTAGTTCTCTCGCTGCTCCCGCACCAGTCGCGAGGGGTCGATCTTCTGCACGAGCCGCTCGGTCCCCTCGATGCGCCGCTCCGCCTGGCTCTTGATGCGCTGCTCGTCCTCGGCGCTGGCCTGCGGGGTCAGCACCGGAGCGGGCGGGCTCGGCTCCCGCGGAATCGCGGCGGTTCGCGGCGGCGGCGCCGGCGCGGCCGGAGCCGGCCCGGCTGGAGTCGGCGCGGCCGGAGCCGGCGGCGGCTGCGACGGGGCCGGGGCCGGCGCCGGCTTGGCGGGACCGGGCGCGGGCTCGCGGGCCGCCGGCGCGGGCCGGGCCGCGGCCACGGGCTCCTCGTCCAACGTCGCTGAGCGGCCACGACCGGCAGCCAGAGGACCGCGCGCGCGCGCATCAGCGCACCGGCAGGCGGACGATCACCGCTGTGCCCCGCCCGGGCTGGGACTTCGCCTCGATGACGCCATCGTGCAGCTGCACGATGCGGTACACCACCGAGAGGCCGATGCCGCTGCCGCCCGGCTTGCTCGTGTAGTAGAGCTTGAAGATCTTGTCGATGTCCTCGGGGGCGATCCCCACTCCCTGGTCGGTGACGGTCACCCGCACCCACTCGAGCCCCTCGGGCCGGGTCCGGATGCGGACCGCCCCGCCGCCCGGCATGGCCTGCACCGCGTTCTGCACGATGTTGATGAAGGCCTGTCGCAGCAGCTCCTCGTCGGCGCTCACCGAGGGCAGCCCCGCGTCGAGGTCCAGGATGAAGCGCACCCCGAGGCTCTGACCCTCCGCCTCCAGCAGCGCGCCCACGCTCTGCAGCATCGAGTTGAGGTCCACCGGCTTGAGGGTCAGCTCCTGGGGGCGCATGAACTTGAGGAACCCCTGCACCACGCGGTCCAGCCGCCGGATCTCGCTGCCGATGACCTCGAGACTCTGCCGGACGTCGGGGTCGGCCGCCTCGAGCCGCTCCTTGAGCAGCTCGACGTGGATCATCATCGCGTTGAGCGGGTTCTTCACCTCGTGGGCGACCCCGGAGGTGAGCCGCCCCAGCGCGGCGAGCTTCGCCGAGTAGCTCACGAGGGACTGCACGGTCTTGATCGACTCGAGATCCTTTAGCAGCACCGCCACCCCCATCACCCGGTGGGCGTCCTGCATGTGGAAGGCCGAGACGAGGAACTCCTTCTCGCGGCCGTCCTGGGGGAGCAGCACGGTGGCGTTGCGGATGCCGGTGGCGCCGCTCACCACCTGGTCCACGAAGGGTAGCAGCGGATGGGTGGGATCGAGCACCTCGTGGATGGGCAGACCGACCGTCTGCTCGAGCGAGAGGCCCACCACCGTCTCCGCGACCCGGTTGAAGAACAGGATGCGCCGCTCCGGGTTCAGGAAGATCACCCCGTCCTCCAGCTGATCGACCACCTGCTGCAGGTGCGCCTTCTCGCTCAGCGTGGACAGGCGGTCGGCCTGCAGCTCGCGGCCGAGGCGCGAGAGCTGGGCGGAGAGCTCCTGGAACTCGTCGCCGCCCACCACCGCGGTCGCCTCCACCGGCTCGCCCCGGCGGATGCGGTCGACCTGGCCCACGATGGCGCGGATGGGCCGTATCGTGAGTTGGGCCAGGACCATCGCGGCGAGCCAGGCGAGCGGCAGGGCCACCGCGGCCACCGCGAGGCTCTGCTGGAGCGACGCGGTCACCTCGCGGCGGAGGAGCGTGGTGGAGACGCCGAGCCGGATCGAGCCGAAGAAGCGGTCGTTCAGGGTCACCGGCAGCGCGGTCTCGTAGGTGCGCCCGGCGTTGTAGAGCGCCGAGAAGCGGCTCAGGGTGTCGAGCTTGAGGAGGCCCTCGAGGCTCGGCCGCTCGGGCGCGGACTGCCCTTCCTTGCGCCGCTCGGTGTGCAGCAGCACGGTGCCGGTGGCGTCCGAGATCAGCGCGTAGAGGAGATGCGGCGAGTAGCCCACGCTCGCGTCGAGGAAGCTCCGCAGCTCGGGATCCTCCCGCAGCGCGTCCAGCGGATCGGCGCCGGGGGCGCGCTGCAGCGCGCGGCCGCTCTGGGCGTAGATCTGCTTGGCGATCAGCTCCGCCTGCTTGACCGCCTCCTGCACCACCACACGGCTCACCTGCGAGAGATGGATCGCGGTCGCGGTGGCGACCACCAGCAGGGTGAGGAGGCTGACGACCAGCGCCTCGCGCCCGCGGACTCCGAGCCGCATCGCTAGGTGCCGTAGGCCTTGAGCTTGTTGTGCAGCGTCTTCAGGCTGATGCCGAGCACGTCGGCGGCGCGGGTCTTGTTGTTGCCGTTGGCCGCGAGGGTCTTGATGATCAGCGCCTTCTCCGCGTCCTCCAGGCTCGTGCCCACCCGGAAGGACACGCTGTCGGGCCCGTCCGCCGGGTCGGCCGCCCGCAGCGAGGGCTTCGGCGGGATGTGCTTGGGCAGGATCGTATCGCCCTCGCAGACGATGATGGCCCGCTCGAGGGTGTTGCGCAGTTCGCGGACGTTGCCGGGCCACGACTGGGCGCTGAGCCCGCTCAGCACCCCCTCGTCCAGCGAGCGGATGTGCTTGTCGTAGCGCGCGTTGAACTCCTCGAGAAAGGCCTGGACCAGCGCCGGGATGTCCTCGCGGCGCTCGCGCAGCGGCGGCATGACCAGGCTCACGACGTTCAAGCGGTAGTAGAGGTCTTCCCGGAACGTCCCTTCCTGGATGGCCTTGACCGGATCCTTGTTGGTGGCCGCGAGCACCCGCACGTCGACCTTGATCTCGGTCTTGCCCCCCAGCCGCCGCACCGTGCTGTCCTGCAGGATGCGCAGGAACTTGGCCTGGGTCCCCGGGTTCATCTCCGCGATCTCGTCGAGGAAGATGGTGCCCTCGTGCGCCAGCTCGAAGCAGCCGGGCCGTCGCTCGAGCGCGCCGGTGAACGCCCCCTTCTCGTGGCCGAAGATCTCGCTCTCGAGGAGGGTCTCCGGGATGGCCGCGCAGTTGACCGCCACGAAGGGCCCCTTGGCCCGCGGGGACAGCTCGTGGAGCGTGCGCGCCACCAGCTCCTTGCCGGTGCCGCTCTCGCCGCTGATCAGGACCGCGGCCGGGGTCGGCGCGGCCACCTCGATGAGGCGGTAGACCTCCTGCATGCCGTGGCTCGTGCCCACCAGCCGGCCCATCCCCCACACCTGGCTCAGCTTGCGGCGGAGCAGGGCCACCTCGCGCAGCGACTCGCCGCGCTCGGCCGCCTTGGGGATGAGCAGGCGCAGCCGGGCGACGTCCACCGGCTTGGTCAGGTAGTCGTAGGCGCCCTCCCTCATCGCGGTCACCGCGGTGTCGATCGAGCCCTGACCGGTGAGCAGGATGACCGAGGCGAACGGCACGTCAGTCTTGAGCGCGCGCAGCAGCTCGAGCCCGTCCATCTTGGGCATCACGAGATCCGAGAGCACCACCGAGGGCAGGCCGGCGGCCGCCTTGGCGAGGGCCTCCTGCCCGTCGCCCGCCTCGTCGACCTCGTAGCCCCAACGGGCGAGGAGCGCGCTGAGGCCCTGGCGGGCCGGCTCCTCGTCGTCGACGATCAGGATCTTGAGCGCCATGAGCTGGGACCGCGCCCTAGTGGGCGGGCAGCGCGCTCCGGAGCGCCGGGAACCAGCGGGTCAGGACCGAGTCGTTCACCAGGATCGTCTCGTCGCGCACCGCCCCGGTGGAGACGAGCGAGAAACCGACCCCGATCAGCTCCGCGAGCCGCTCCACGTACTCGCGCGCCTTCGACGGCAGCTCCGCGTAGTCACGCATGCCGTGGGTGCTGGTCTGCCAGCCGGACAGCTCCTCGTAAACCGGCTCGGCCTCGTCCCAGATGCGCTCCTCCTCGGGGAAGTCGGTCAGCACCTCGCCCCCGTAGCGGTAGCCCACGCAGATGCGCACCGTCTCGCACCCGTCGAGGACATCGAGTTTCGTGAGTGCGATCGTGTCGAGCCCGTTGATGCGGGCCGCGTAGCGCAGGGCCACCGCGTCGGCCCAGCCGCAGCGGCGCGGCCGGCCGGTCACCGCGCCGTACTCGTTGCCGCGAGCGCGCAGCCGGTCCGCCATCTCGCCGGTGACCTCGGTCATGAACGGCCCGCCGCCCACCCGCGTGCAGTAGGCCTTCGAGATGCCGAGCACTCCGTCGAGCTTGGTGGGTGGGACGCCGGTGCCGGTGGAGGCGCCCCCCGCGGTGGTACTCGAGGAGGTGATGAACGGATAGGTGCCGTGGTCGATGTCGAGCATGGTGCCCTGGGCGCCCTCGAAGAGAATGGAGCGCCCCGCCTCGATCCAGCGGTGCAGGAGCAGCGCGGTGTCGGTGATATAGGGCGCGAGCCAGCCCGCGTAGCGCAGGTAGGTGCCCAGGATCCCGTCGACGGTGAAGGTCTGCTCGTCGTAGATCTCGCGGAGGAGCCGGTTCTTCTGCTTGATGTTGAACTCGAGCTTCTCGCGGAAGAGTCGCTCGTCCAGCAGGTCGGCCATGCGGATGCCGATGCGGGCCGCCTTGTCCGCGTAGGCCGGCCCCACGCCCTTGCCGGTGGTGCCGATGCGGCGATGCCCGGCCTGCGACTCGGAGGCCCGGTCGAGCGCCGGGTGATAGGGCATGATCAGGTGCGCGTTCTTGGAGATATAGAGGTTGCCGTCCAGGGACACCCCCCGCTGGACCAGCGACTCCATCTCCTCGATCAGCGAGGCGGGGTCGATCACCACCCCGCAGCCGATCACGCAGCGGACCCCGCTGTGCAGGATGCCGGAGGGGATAGACTGGAGCACGAACTTCTCCTTGCCCACCACCACCGTGTGGCCCGCGTTGTTGCCCCCCTGGTAGCGGACGACCACGCCCACGTGGGGGGCCAGCACGTCCACGATCTTGCCCTTCCCCTCGTCGCCCCACTGCGCCCCGACCACCACGATGTTAGGCATGACCGCCTCCGATTCCCGGAAAATGCGGACGCGGGTCCGCGAGCAGATCCTCGAGCCGCACCGTCCGCTCCCCCGGCGCGTCCGCGCCGGTCTTCTGCAGGTCCACGACCGCGACGCGGTCGGGATCCGTGCCGTCGCCCCCGATGACCAGCGCCCAGACCGCGCGCTGTCCCCGGGCGTAGGCCAGCGACTCCGCGAGCGGGCGGCTGATGATGTCGCGCGCCACCGCCGCCCCCGCGTCCCGCAGCCGCCGCGAGATCGCGAGCGCGCGGTTCTTGTCCGCGGTGAAGTCGATCACGAAGAAATCGGGCCCGGCGAGCCGGGGCTCCGCCCCCTGCGACTCCATGGCCAGGAGCGCCCGCCCGGTCTCGAAGGCGAAGCCGGTGGCCGGGCAGTCGTAGCCGAAGCGGGCCAGCATCTGGTCGTAGCGCCCGCCCCCCACGAGGGGCGCCCCCAGGCCGGTCACATAGGCCTCGAAGTGTACGCCCGAATAGTAATCGAAGCCGCGGACTTCGCCCAGGTCGAGGAGGACCGAGTCGGCGAGCCCGTAGGCCCGCAGCAGGCGGTAGACCTCGGCCAGGTTCGCCAGGGCCGCCTCCGAGCGCGCGTTCTTGACCAGCCGCTCGGCGCGCTCGAGCACGTCGCCCCGGCCGTAGAGGGTGGGCAGGGCCAGCAAGAGCTCGGTCACCGCGGCGGGGGCGGCCAGCTCGCCCACCAGGCGCTCCAGGGCCGAGAGGTCCTTGCGCCCGAGGGCGTCGCGCAGCTGCCGGGCCGCGTCGGGGTCGACGGCCAGGTCCTCCAGGATGCCGCGGAAGAAGTCGGCCTGGCCCACGTCGATCTGGAACCGCTCGAGACCGAGCGCGCGCAGCCCCTCCACCGTCATCGCGATCATCTCGGCGTCGCCCTCGGGGTTCGGCAGCCCGATCAGCTCCACCCCCGCCTGGTAGAACTCGCGGTAGCGACCCACGTGCGGCTCGTCGTAGCGGAACACGTTGGTGACGTAGTGCAGCCGCAGGGGCTTGGGCTCCTCGCGCATCCGGGTGGCGACGATGCGCGCGATCTGCGGGGTCACGTCGGCGCGCAGGGCCAGGAGGCGGCCGCTCTCCCGGTCCACCATCTTGAACATGCGCTCCTGCAGCTCGTGGTCGGTGCCGTGGGAGAGGACGTCGAAGTACTCGTACGCGCTCGTCACCACCTCCCGGTAGCCCCAGCGCCGGAAGACCTCGAAGAGGCGCTCCTCCACCGCACGCTTGCGCGCGGCCTCGTCGGGCAGATAGATCTTGGCGCCCTTGGGCAGCTGGGTCGGCTGACTCTTGCGGGGCAGACTCACGGCAGAGCCCCTCAGGCGGCGGCGCCGTCGGCCAGGTGGATCAGCGAGTTCATGCGGTGCAGTGTCGTCCAGTCGTCCCGGAACTCGAGCTCCGAGATCCCGGTCGACGACAGGTGGAACGACCAGAGCCGGTCCGGCCCCAGGCCGAGCGCCTCCAGGATCAGGAGGCGACCCGTGATCCCGTGGGTGACGAGGCAGATGGTCTGACCCTGGTGGGCGGCCCGCAGCGTGGCCAGGCCCGCGAGCGCCCGGGTCCGCACCGCCGCCAGGGTCTCGGCGCCGGGCCAGGTCGCCTCCTGCGGGGTCTCGACCCAGGCCCGGTGGGCGTCTGCGAAGCGCTCCCGCACCTCGTCGCGCGTGAGGCCCTCCCACTCGCCGAAGCCCATCTCGCGGAAGGCCGCCGTCTCCTGGACCGCGAGACGGTGCGGGGCCGCGATGAGGGCCGCGGTGTCGCGGGCGCGCGCCAGCGGGCTCGACCACACCGCGTCGAGCGGGGTGGCCGCCAGCAGGCGCGCGGCCGACTCCGCCTGCTCGCGGCCGGTGGCCGACAGCGGGACGTCTCGCCCGCCCTGGAAGCGGCGCTCCCGGTTCCAGTCGGTCTCGGCGTGACGCAGCAACAGCATGCGCATGGCGATCAGCGCTCGGCGAAGACCTTCTGGGCCGCGCGGACCCCGGCGCCGAAGTCGACCGGCTGCCCGAGCTCATGCAGCACCTGCTCGAGCGCGGCCAGGGCCGTGATCACGTCGAACTCGGCCACGTAGCCCATGTGGCCCAGGCGGAAGACCTTGCCCTTCATCTCCCCCTGCCCGCCCGCGATCGTGATGTTGTGCGAGGTCGAGTAGGTCGAGAGCACCGCCTCGCTGTCGAGGCCGCGCGGCGCCACCACCGCGGTCAGCGCGGGGCTCGGGGATGCCTTGGCGAACAGCTCGAGGCCCAGGGCCTCGGCGCCCGAGCGGGTGGCCCGGGCCAGGCGCTCGTGACGGCGGAACACCGCCGGGAGTCCCTCGGCCTCGAGCATCTTGAGCACCTCCCGCAGCCCCACGAAGATGGAGACGGCGGGGGTGAAGCGGCATTCGTTCCGCGCCACGAATTTCCGCTCGGTGGCGAGGTCGAAGTAGTACTTGGGCAGCCGTGAGGCCTTCACGTGGCCCCACGCCTTCTCGGACAGCGCGCAGAACGAGAGCCCGGGGGGCAGCATCAGCCCTTTCTGGGAGCCCGACACCACCAGGTCCACGCCCCACTCGTCCATCCGCAGATCGGCGATGCCGAGGCTCGATACCGCGTCGACCACCAGGATCGCCCCGGTGGCGCGGGTGACCGCGGCGATGCCCTTCACGTCGTGGAGCACGCCGGTGGAGGACTCGCTCTGCTGCATCAGGACCGCCTTCGCCTCGGGGTGCTCGCGCAGCACGCGCGCGAAGGCCTCCGCCGGGACCGTCTCGCCGAAGGGTGCTTCCAGCGGGATCACCGTCACCCCGTGGGCGCGGCAGATCTCCTCCCAGCGCTCGCCGAACTTCCCCGCCCGTAGCGCCAGGACGGTGTCGCCGGCCGACAGGGTGTTGACCACCGCGGCCTCCATCGCCCCGGTCCCGGACGAGGTGAACGGAACCACGTCCTGGGTCGTCTGGAAGAGGCGCTTGAGCCCCGCCCGGACCTCGATGAAGAGCGCCTCGTACTCCGGCGTCCGGTGGTGGATCATCGGCTGGGCCATCGCCAGCAGGACATTCGAGGGCACGGGGGTCGGGCCCGGCGCCATCAGGTAGTACTTCTTCATTGCCAGCTCCTTGAGGGCCTTGGGGGCAGGCTCCTAGGGGTCGAGTTGACCCGACCACGGTATCAGAACCGTGCGATGCCTTGCAACGAGCCGCCGGCTTGTGAACGGGGGCGCGAGCGGCCGAGGGCCGTGACGAAGAGCGCATCCCGACCGGCCGCATGCGGAGAGAAGAAGTCGACCACCGCCCGGTCGTAGAACGTGAGGCCGGTCGCCCCGAAGCCCTGAGCGTAGGCGCCCAGGTAGAGACGCCCTCCGATCAGGCCCGCCTCGAGGTTCGCCAGTCGGTAGCCGCGATTGCCCCAGCGCTCGAGCGGGCGCGCCAGATCGCCCAGGAAGAAGACGGTCGCGCTCGACGTGCCGCCGAGGGCCTGATCGAGGCAGAGGAACGCGGAGGTCCGGCGCACGTCGCCGGCCCGGAGCTGCGCGAGCGCGTGCGCGCGGCGATCGTACACGTAGGCGCCCGGCGCGAGCCCGACCACCGCGTGCACGTTGACATACGGATCGACCAGGCCGGCCGGCACGTCGGACGGGATCTCCCCCACCGCGTGATAGAGCGCGCTCGACAGCGCCTCCACGGTGATCGCCTCGCCGGAGAACTCGCGCGTGGACCCACGCCGGGCGATCGTCTCCCCCACGGTCCTCCCCGCCTCAGACCGCGGCGCCCCCAGCGGGGTCAGGTCTTGCATTACGTCATTGCCGGAATGCAAGACCTGACCCCGGGGCTCGCGCCAGTCGGCGACCTCGGGCTCGGAGTCGAGGGCGGAGTCGTCGTAGGCCTGGCGGAGGAGCGGGTAGTCGACCTCGCGCGGGGAGAGCGGGATCACCTCGAGCGCGAGCGGCGTGACCACCGGGGACGCGGGGGCGGACACCCCCTCCGCGCCGATCGGCGCGATCACCAGCGCGCCCTCCTTCGCGGCGTCGAGCCCCAGCAACCCGTTGACCTGCGCGTCGACGAAGCCGGTGACGAGGCGGGCCGGCAGATCCAGCGCGCGCGCCACGGCCAGGAGCTCCGCCAGCATGGTGCCCGAGTCCCAGAAGAGGTGCCGGTAGCCGCGCGCCTCGTACTTCCAGGTATTGCGCCAGTAGATCCCGGAGAGGACCACCGAGGCGGGCTGGGCCGCGACCGCGTCGTCGGCCGCGGCCAGGGCGAGGGCGCCGCGCCAGTCGCCGGCCCGCAGCAATCTCAGGCTGAAGTCGCCCGGGTTGAAGTGATAGATCCCGGCCGCCAGACCCTCCACCGCCCCGGCCACCACGTACACCTCGGTCTGGTAGAGCGCGCCGGTGGAGGCGGCCGCCCGGAAGTGGACCTGCGCGCCCCCCGGGTACGTCTTGACGCGCATGACGCCGGCCGAGAAGAAGAGGATCGCGGCGAGACGATCGAGATCGAGCGCGGCCGGCCGGGTGATGGGCTCGGCCGGGCGCAGCGCGGCGAAGGTATCCATCGCGGGCACCGGCAGCCCGGTGGGCAGGCGCCGCGCCTCGAGCGCAGGGTAGATCTTGAACGGGAGCGGCTTGGTCTCCCAGTCGAGCGTGTGCCCGCTCCGGCGCACCGACTCGGGGGAATGCGCGGTGCGCTCGTGATACGCGCGGGCGGCCGAGATGTCGCGGTTGTTCGAGATGACCTTACGTGAAGTGATACGGCGGGCGGACGACGCCGCGCTCGGTGATGATCGCGGTGATCAGCTCGGCGGGCGTGACGTCGAAGGCGGGGTTGAACACCGGCGAGGCCGGCGGCGCGGTCTGGCGCCCGGCCACTCCACGCACCTCGGCCGCGGCGCGCTCCTCGATCACGATGGAGTCGCCGGTCGCGATCGACGGGTCGATGGTCGAGCACGGCGCGGCGACGTAGAACGGGATGCGGTGGTGGCGCGCGAGCACCGCCACCGAGTAGGTCCCGATCTTGTTGGCGGTGTCGCCGTTGACCGCGATGCGGTCCGCGCCGGTCACGACCAGGTCGACCTCGCCGCGCTTCATCACGAAGCCCGCCGCCACGTCGGAGATGAGCCGGTGCGGGATGCCCTCCTTGGCGAGCTCCCACGCGGTCAGGCGGGAGCCCTGCATGACCGGCCGCGTCTCGTCCACCCACACCAGCGCGAGCCGGCCGAGCTCGTGCGCCGCGCGGATCACCCCGACCGCGGTGCCGTAGCCCGCGGTGGCCAGCGCGCCCGCGTTGCAGTGGGTGAGCAGGCGCGCGTGCTCGGGCACGAGCGCGGCGCCGTGGGCGCCTATCGCCCGGTTGGCCGCGAGGTCCTCGGTCAGGATGGCCTGGGCCTCAACGAGCAGCCGGTCCCGCAGCGTGCCCACCGAGAGCTCGGGGCCGGCCGCAGCAGTGCGCCGCATCCGATCGAGAGCCCAGAAGAGGTTGACCGCGGTGGGCCGCGTTGCGGCCAGCCCCTTGATCGCCTCCTCCAGATCCGTGAGCAGCGCCGAGCGGTCCGTCGCCCGGCTGGCCCGCGCGGCGAGCACCACCCCGAACGCGGCGGCCACGCCGATCGCGGGGGCGCCGCGGACGACCAGGCTGCGGATGGCCTCCGCGACCTCGGGCCAGCTCCCGCAGGCGCGCTCGACCTCCTCGGTGGGCAGGCGGGTCTGGTCGATCAGGACCAGGCGGCCATCCTCCCAGCAGACGGGCGTGATCATCGCGAGCCCACGCCCCTCACCCTGCACCCCTCACCCTGCGCCCCTCACCCTGCGCCCCTCACCCTGCCCTCTCCCCGGAGGGGAGAGGGAGAGAGGCGGGCGCGGAGGTCGGATGGAGAGAGGCGCTCGATGCGGAAGAGCTTGTCACGGGAGGCGGCACCGCGCACCAACACGATCCGCGAGGCGGCGACGCCGAGCGCCCCGGCCAGCAGGTCGGTCACCGCGCGATTGGCCTCTCCGTCCGCGGGCGGCGCGGTCACCTGCACTCTGAGGGCGTCGCCCTGCCACCCCACCACCTCGTTGCTCCGGGCGCGGGGCTGCACCCGGACGTGCAGGAGCGGCGGCGCGCTAGCCGTTGTCGCCCTGGTTGGCATCCGCCTCGAGATCCTGATCCAGCAGCCGCTGGTACATGTCGACGGTGGCCCGCAGCGATTCCGCGAGCTGGCGCCGGGTCCGCTTGAGCTGGCTGATCTGGGCCTGGATGGCGCCCTCGGCGGTGCGGGCGGCCTCGATGGTCTTCTCCCCCTGCATCTCCGCTTCCTTGATCAGGAGCTGGGCCTCGCGCCGGGCGTTGTCCTTCATCTCCTCGACCATGCGCTGGGTGGTCACCAGGGTCTCCTGCAGCATGCGCTCGCGCTGCTCGAGCCCGCGCGCGCGCTCCTCGGCCGCCTGCAGGTGCTCCTTCAGGAGCGTGTTCTCCTTCAGGAGCGCCTCGTAGTCGGCGGCGAGATCCTCGAGGAAGGTGTCCACCTCCTGGACGTCGAAGCCGCGGAACATCCGGACGGTGAACTGCTGCTGACGGATATCCATGGGCGTGATGCGCACGGGACTCTCCTCAGTACATCGCTCGGAGCAGGCCGGGGAGGATCACCCGCTCCACGAACTGGATGGCCAGGATGACGATCAGGGGGGAGAAGTCGAGCCCCCCGGTCTTCCACGGCGGAAGAAGCCGGCGCACCGGCCCCAGCACCGGCTCGGTGACCTGCCGCAGGAACATCACGACGGGATTGCGGGGATCGGGGCTGACCCAGGTGATGAGGGCCGCCGCGATGATCACCCACGAGTAGAGCCCCAGCAGCCAGCCGAAGAAGCCGATGAGCTCCGGCACTAGCGTTTGCCTCCCAGCTCGCGCGAGCGCAGGGTCGCCCGCTCGACCGCGCCGATGAAGGTCCGCCGCACCCCACCCTCTTCCAGCGCCGCGATCCCGGCGATGGTGGTACCGCCCGGCGAGGACACCATGTCCTTCAGTTGCCCGGGGTGCATGCCTGTATCGAGAATCAGCCGCGCCGAGCCGAGCACGGTCTGGGCGGCCAGGATCATGGCGGTGGCGCGGGCGAGCCCCATCTTCACGCCGCCGTCGGCGAGCGACTCGATGACGATGGCCACACCACCGCGCGCCCCACCGCCCCGAACAGCTCCTGAGCCAGCTCCAGGTCCCCCGCCTCGAGGCCGTCGGCGCGCGCGATCGCGGTCACGCCCTCGAGCACGAGCGCGGGCGTGTTCGGCATCACCCGGATCAGGCGCGCGTCCTTGCCGAGCCCCTCGCGCAGCCTCGCCACCGGCACTCCCGCCGCCACCGAGATCAGGAGCCGGGTACGATCCACCGCGCCCGCGATCTCCTTCAGCACCGCGCCCATGATCTGCGGCTTCACGGCCAGGATGACCACGTCCGACTTCGCGACCAGATCATGGTTGGAGGAGGCCGCGCCGATGCCGTACTGGGACGCGAGCTGCTGGAGCCGGTCGGCGCGCACGTCGGTCGCCGCGATCGCGGAGGCGGGCACGAGCCCGGTCTGGAGCAGGCCCTTGATGATGGCCTCGCCCATGTTCCCCGCGCCGAGGAAGCCAACCCGCTTGTCCTTGATGCTCACCCGGTCCGCTCCTGTCCGCGCGGGGCCCGCGCCCCGAAGATCGCGGTCCCCACCCGCACCATGGTCGCGCCTTCCTCGATGGCCACCTCGAAGTCGGCGCTCATGCCCATCGAGCAGTGCTCGAGGGCCAGCTCGTCACGCAGCTCGCGCAGGCGCCGGAAATACGGCCGCGCCTGCTCCGGCTGCTCCGTCGCGGGCGGGATCGCCATGAGGCCGCGCACCTTCAGAGCGGGCAGCCCCGCCACCATCTCGTGCAGCCGCTTCAGCTCGGCGTGGGCGACGCCGCCCTTCTGCGGCTCGTCCCCCAGGTTCACCTGGAGGAGCACGTTGAGCGTCCGCTCCGCACTGTGCGCCCTCCGCGACAGCTCCTGCGCCAGATCGAGCCGGTCCACCGAGTGGATCCAGTCGAACAGGCGGGCCGCGTCCCTCGCCTTGTTGGTCTGGAGCGACCCGATCAGGTGCCAGGGCACCGGGCGCCCGAGCGCCTCGATCTTCTCCTTCGCCTCCTGGACGCGGTTCTCCCCGAGAGCGGCGACGCCGGCGGCGATGGCCAGCCGTACCCGCTCGACTTCCATGGTCTTCGAGACCGCGATGAGCAGGACGTGGTCGGGGGAGCGACCGGCCCGCGCGCACGCCCGCGCGACGGCCTCCTGGACCCGCCCGAGGTTGGCGCGCATGTCCAGCATGAGTGGGGGCGATTCTAGCACGCCCGCCCTATCCGGGCAGCGCCGCGACCGTCACGAGGCGCCCGGCGCCGCGCTCCCGACGGTAGGAGAAGAGGAGGTCGGGCCGACAGCCGGTGCAGAGCCCCAGCAGATCGATAGCTTCCGGGGGGATGCCGGCGGCAGTGAGCTGGTCCACGTTGGCCCGCCACAGGTCGAGCATCCACTTGCCGGGGCCCTTGGGAGTCGCCCAGGACTCCCACGCCCCCGGAAAGGCCGTCTCCAGGCGCTCGACCACGGGAGCGTCCACCTCGTAGCAGCACGGCCCGATGGACGGACCGATGGCCACCATCAGGTCGCGGGGCGCGCTGCCCGCCTCTGCCAGGGCCGAGACCGCGGCGCGGCCGACCGACTGCACGGTGCCCCGCCAGCCCGCGTGCACCGCGGCCAGCCGCCCGGCGCGCGGGTCATAGAGGACGATGGGCAGGCAGTCGGCGGTCGAGATGCAGAGCGGCAGCCCGGCCCGGCTCGTGGCCAGCGCATCCCCGTGGCCGGCGAAGCCTCCGCGCTCCACCCGGATGACGTCGGCCCCGTGCACCTGGCGCGCGAAGGAAGGCTCGCCAACCAGCCCACGGGTGGCCAGGAGCGCGCGCGACTCGGGCCCGAGCGGAGGGCGCGATTCGGTGGGCCGCGCGATGCCGGGAAAGTGCCGCGTCGTGAACAGGTGGGGCAGCCCGTGCCGCTCGAGGAGTCGGGAGGTCACGAAGTGCGGGAGAGCGTCGGGCTCGCGCGGGGCGCGGAAAGGCACCCGGGTATTGTCTCACGCCTCTTCCCGCGGCGGCCACCCGCCCCCACCCTCTCCCCCGTCGAGGGGGAGAGGGTGGGGTGAGGGGAGATGTCGAAAGGGCCGAGGACGAGACCTAGTCCGCCTGCCGCCGCAGGAAGGCCGGGACGTCCAGATCCTCCTCCGGCTGCTCCTCCCCTTCCGCGCGCAGGTCCGCGATCCGCCGCCGCCAGTCCTTGTTCGGCGTGGTGCTCCGCGGGCCGGAGGGAATCGGCACCACCTTGGGACCGGGTAGCGAGGTCTCCTTGCGCTCGGCGAAGCCGGTGGCGATGACGGTGATGCGCACCTCGTCGGCCAGGCTCTCGTCGAGCACCGCGCCGAAGATGATGTTGGCCTCCTCGTGCGCGGCCTCCTGCACGATCCGAGCCGCCTCTTCGACTTCGTGGATCGACAGATCGAGACCGCCGGTGAAGTTGATCAGGATGCCGCGCGCGCCCTCGATCGAGGTCTCGTCGAGCAACGGGCTCGCGACCGCCTTCTGGGCCGCGTCGAGCGCGCGGTGCTCGCCCTTGCCGGTGCCGGTGCCCATGAGGGCCATGCCCATGCCGGACATGATCGTGCGCACGTCGGCGAAGTCGAGGTTGATCAGGCCGGGGACCAGGATCAGGTCCGAGATGCCCTGCACCGCCTGCAGCAGCACGGTGTCCGCGACCTTGAAGGCCTCCAGCAGCGGCGTGCCGCGATCCACCACCGCGAGCAGGCGCTGGTTGGGGATCGCGATCAGCGTGTCGACCACCGCGCGCAGCTCGGCCATGCCGGCCTCGGCCTGGAGCGCGCGCTTGCGGCCCTCGAAGGCGAACGGCTTGGTGACCACCGCCACCGTGAGGATGCCGAGCTCCTTGGCCACCGCGGCCACGATCGGCGCGGAGCCGGTGCCGGTGCCGCCGCCCAGGCCCGCGGTCACGAACACCATGTCGGCACCTTCCAGCACCTTCTTGATCTCCTCCCGGTCCTCGAGCGCCGCGTTCTTGCCGACCTCGGGATCGGATCCGGCGCCGAGGCCGCCGGTGAGCCGCGTGCCGAGCTGGAGCTTCACCGGCGCGGGCGACGAGCGGAGGGCCTGTAAGTCGGTGTTCCCCACGATGAAGTCGACGCCGGTGAACGAGGCCGCCATCATGCGGTTGACCGCATTGGAGCCGCCCCCGCCGAGGCCGATCACCTTGATCTTCGCCGCCTCGCGCTCTTCCTCCAGCTCGAACACCGGCCGCCGCCCCTGAGTGTGCTCCATCGACTCCTCCTTAGATTGTCCCCGTGGGGATCGAGCCCGTGGGTGCCGCGCCCGGACGGGCGGCATGGTGGTGAACAGCTCCGCCTGTCCGGCGGCGCGCGGGGGCTTGCCCCCGCCGCCTCTCCTAGAAGAGCTCCGCAAACCAGTCCCGCAGCCGCCGGCCGGTGCGCCCGACCAGCGTGCCGTCCTCGACCTCGTTCACTCCGACTCCGCCGCCGTGACCGCGCGCCCCGTAGAGGGCCAGTCCCACCGCGGTCGCGTGAATGGGGCTCTGCACCACGTCGGCGAGCCCGGAGAGCCCGGCGGGCACCCCGCGACGCACCGGCATGTCGAACACCTGCTCGGCCAGCTCCGGCACCCCGTGCATGATCGAGCTGCCGCCGGTCACCACGACGCCGCCCGCGGCCACGTCGTTGAGCCCGGCGCGCACGAGGTCGCGCGCGACCAGGGTGAAGATCTCCTCGACCCGCGGCTGGATGATCTCGGACAGGATCTGGCGCGAGAGCTGCCGCGCCTTGCGCCCGCCCACGCTCGGCACGTCCACCACCTCGTCCTCGCGCACCAGCGCGGTGAGCGCGCAGCCGTGGATGTGGTCGCCACCGAGCGGCAGGCTGCCGGTGTGCCACACCGCCCCGTCGCGGAAGAGGGCCACGTCGGTGGTGCCGCCGCCCAGGTCGATGAGGAGGATGCCCAGCTCCTTCTCCTCGGTGGAGATGACCGCCTCCGCGGAGGCGAGCGGCTCCAGCACGAGGTCCTGCACCTGCAGACCGGCGCGGTTGACGCTCCGGACCACGTTGCGCACCGAGGTGGTGGCCCCGGTGACGAGGTGCACCTCGACCTCGAGGCGCACGCCCGACATGCCGAGCGGCTCCTTCACCCCGTCCTGGTCGTCGACCAGGAAGGTCTGGGGCAGCACGTGGATGATCTCGCGGTCCTGGGGCAGGTTCACCGCCCGGGCCGCGTCGAGCGCGCGGTCGATGTCGGCCTGGCTCACCTCGCGGTGCTTGCCGGAGACCGCCACCACCCCCCGGCTGTTGATGCCCCGGATGTGGCCGCCCGCGACCCCCGCGATCACCGAGCCGATCTCGACGCCCGCCATCTCCTCGGCCTCGGCCACCGCGTGCTTGATCGACTCCACCGTCGAGTCGATGTTGACCACCACGCCCTTGCGCAGGCCGCGGGACGGGCTCGTCCCCACGCCCACGATGTCGAGATTGCCCACCGGCGACCAGTCGGCAATCACGCAGCAGATCTTGGTCGTGCCCACGTCCAGCCCGGCGATGACCTGCCGCACTCGGGATCTGGCCATTGCCCTCCTCACCTCGTCACGGTCTTGAGGACCACCTGATCGCGGAATCTCAGGTCGATCGTGCCCACCGCCTCGCCGCCCGACCGCACCTGGGCGAGCACGCCCTGCAGCCGGCCCAGCCGCGCCTCCCAGTCGTCGGCGCCCAGCCGGACCTCGATCCCGTCCACCGTGTAGAGCACCGGGCCGTCCGGCCGGCTCACGTCGATCTCGGAGATCTGCTGGAGCAGCGTGGTCTCCGAGCGGAGCAGCACCCGGAGCAGGGCGATGCCCGCGGCGACGCGCGCGGAGGGCCCTCCGTCGCCGGCCAGGTCGGCGGGGGCAAGGCCGGTGATGACCGGAGCCTTGGGCGCCACCGCGCGCGTCTCCGGGCCCAGGTTCACCCCCTGCTCGTCGATCCAGTGCAGCCGGCCCGTGTGGGCCAGCGTGAACGGCCGCCGCTCCTCCACCGCGAGCGTCACCTGGTTCGGGAAGCGCCGCACCATCTCGGCGCGGCGGATCAGCGGGAGCGCTTCCAGGCGCGCGACCACCGCGCCGCGGTCGAGCCGGAAGAGGTTGGTGCCGGGACCGATGCCGGAGGCGGCCACCACGTCCTCCGGGCGCAGCCGGCTCGCCCCGGTGACCGCCACCTCCGTGACCGTGAAGCGCGGCGAGGTGAGCACCCACAGCGCCCCGAGCCCGCCCGCGCCGAGCACCGCGAGCGCGATCCCGATGGGCACCGCCCGCGTGGTGACCCAGCGCACCCGGCGGGTGACCCGCCGGGCCATCCGGGCGCGGGAGACCCGCTGCCGCTCCATCGCGGGGCCGCGCTCGGCCAGGTCCGCGAGCCGGCCGCGCCCCGCCCGCGGGGTGATGACCGCGCTGGGTGTTCTCAAATCTCTCCCATGGTCTTCATCTCGGGCTCGAGCGTGATGCCGAAGTGGTTGCGCACCCGATCGAGGGTGAGCTGCATGAGGGCCTTGATGTCGGTCGCGGCGGCGCCCCCGCGGTTGACGATGAAGTTGGCGTGCTTGGCCGAGATCTCGGCCCCGTTCAGGCGCTTGCCCTTGAGCCCGACCTTCTCGATGAGGCGCGAGGCGGTCTCGCCCTGCGGGTTCTTCCACACCCAGCCCGCCGAGGCCAGCGCGAGCGGCTGGGTCGCCTTCTTCTGCTTGAGCCGCTGCTTGATGTCCTTCTGGATCTCCGCGAAGGGCCGCCGGTGCAGCTGCAGGCGCGCCCCGATGAGCACCGAGCCCTGCGGCGCGGCGAACATCCGGTAGCTGAACGAGCCCGCCCCCGGCTTGAACTCCCCCAGCGTGCCGTCCGGGTGCAGGAAGTAGACCGCGGAGATGAAGTCCGCGATGCCGCCGTCGGGCGTGCCCGCGTTCATCGCCACCGCGCCGCCCACCGTGGCCGGCACCCCGACCAGGCACTCGATGCCGCCCAGGTTCAGCGCGGCCGCCTCGCGGATCAGGGCCGAGAGGCTCACCCCAGCCCCGGCCACCGCCTCCTCGCCGTTGAACTCGGCGCGACCGAGGCAGCCCTCGAGCTTGAGCACCACGCCGCGCACGCCGCGGTCGCTGACCAGCAGGTTGTTGCCGCCGCCGATGACGTCGATCGAGAGCTGCTCCCGCTCCGCGAACGACAGCGCGCAGCGGATGTCTTCCACGTCCTGGGGGACGATGAAGATGTCCGCCGGACCTCCGATGCGCAAGGAGGTATGGAAGCTGAGCGGCTCCTTGAATCGGACCTCGCCCCGGATCTCTCCCAGCATGCGTTATCTCCTCTTGGATGACGTGTCGGGATCGTCGCCGAGCCGCTGGAGCAGTTCCCCGCCCAGCTGGCCCACGTCGCCGGCCCCGAGAGTGAGCACGAGATCACCCGCTCTGGTGGATTCGCACAGGTAGTCGATGATGGCCGCCCGGTCGCCGCCGAGATAGAGCACCTCGCGGTGCCCGTGGGCCGCGATGCCGTCGGCCAGGTCGCGGGCGTGCACGCCGGGAATCGGCGCCTCGCCCGCGGCGTAGATGTCCATGACGATGAGGACGTCGGACTGGTAGAACGCGGTCAGGAAGTCATCGCGTAGGTGTTGCGTCCTTGAGTAGCGGTGTGGCTGGAACACCGTGATCACGCGCCGGTCGAACCCCGCCTTGGCGGCGGCGAGGGTCGCGCGGATCTCGGCGGGGTGATGGCCGTAGTCGTCGACGACGAGCACGTCCCGGGCGATGCCCCGGACCTGGAAGCGGCGCTGCACGCCCGCGAAGCCGGCCAGGGCGGTCTGGATCTTCGGAAACGGCATCTCGAGGTCGAGCGCGACCGCGGTGGCGGCCAGCGCGTTCAGCACGTTGTGGCGGCCGGGGATCTGGAGCGTCATCGTCCCCAGCGAGACCCCGCGGTGCGCGACCTCGAAGTAGGTCACCACCCGCTTGTCCATCATCCTCGGGATCATTCGCTGCAGGTTGGGGTCGTCCAAACAGACGACCACCGCGCCGTAGAACGGCACCTTGTTCGCGAAGGCGAGGAACGCGGCCACGATCGCGTCGAGGTCCGGGTAGTAGTCGAGATGCTCGGCGTCCACCGTGGTCACCACCGCGATGGTGGGGGTGAGCCGGAGGAAGGAGCCGTCGGACTCGTCGGCCTCCGCGACCAGGAACTCGCCCTGGCCGAGGCGGGCGTTGGTGCCGAGCCCGTGCACGCGGCCGCCGACCACCACGGTGGGATCGAAGCCACCCGCCCCCAGCACCGCGGCCACCATGGAGGTGGTGGTGGTCTTGCCGTGGGTGCCCGCGATCGCGATGCCGTACTTGAGCCGCATCAGCTCCGCGAGCATCTCGGCGCGCGCGATCACCGGGATGCCGCGCTGACGCGCGGCCGCTACTTCCACGTTGTCGCGCGCCACCGCCGAGGAGGAGACCACCACGTGGGCCCCCTCGACCTGCGCCGCCGCGTGCCCCACGTAGACCTTGGCCCCCAGCCGCTCGAGTCGCTCCACCGTCTCGCTGCGCCGGGCGTCGGAGCCGGTGACCCGGTAGCCGAGGGTGAGCAGGACCTCGGCGATGCCACTCATGCCGACGCCGCCGATGCCCACGAAGTGGATGTGCTGGTACTTCTTGAACATCAGGCCGCTCTCCCGTGCTGCGAGATGTTGAGCAGCACGCCCGCCGAGAACATGGTCATGAGCAGCGCGGAGCCGCCGAAGGAGATGAACGGCAGCGGCAGCCCCTTGGTGGGCAGCGTCCCGGTCACCACGCCCAGGTTCACGATGGTCTGGGTCGCGAGCATGATGGTGAGTCCGAGCCCCAGGAAGGCGCCGAAAGGGTCGGGCGCGTGCAGGCCGATGCGCAGGCCGCGCCAGATGAGCAGGGCGAAGAGGGCCACGATGACGGTGGCTCCGAGCAGGCCGAGCTCCTCGCCGATGATCGCGAAGATGAAGTCGGTGTAAGGCTCCGGCAGGTAGAAGAGCTTCTGCTTGGAGTCGCCGAGCCCGACCCCGAGCCAGCCGCCCGAGCCCAGGGCGAGGAACGACTGGATGATCTGGAAGCCGCTCCCCTGGGGATCGTCCCACGGGTTCATGAACGCGACCATCCGCCGCCACCGGTAGGGCTTGAGCGCGATCAGCGCGATCACCACCGGCAGCGCCGCGCCCGCGATGAGCGCCATGTGCTGCACGCGCGCGCCGGCCAGGTAGGCCAGCACCAGGGTCAGGATCACCAGAGCCAGGCTGTTGCCCAGGTCGGGCTGGAGCAGCGTCAGCGCGGCCATGCCGCCCGCCACCAGCAGCACCGGCAGCAGGCCCTCGGTGAAGCGCGCCACGACCTCCTGCCGCCTCGTCAGGAACGAGGCCAGGTAGAGCACGAGCGCGAACTTGGCCAGCTCCACCGGCTGGAAGGACGCGGGGCCAAGGTGGAACCAGCGCCTCGTCCCGTTGATCGACTGGCCGAACGGCGGCACCAGCACCAGCACCAGCAGCACGAAGGAGACGACCAGGAGCGGCATCACGACCCGCTCCAGGTTCCGGTAGTCGAGCAGCATGCCGCCCCAGAGGCAGCCGAGCCCCAGCACCGCCCAGAAGAGCTGCTTCTTCAGGAAGAAGAACGGGTCGTGGAAGCGGTCGGCCGCCACGATCGCGCTCGCCGAGTAGACCATCACCACGCCCACGCACACGAGGGCCACCACCACTCCGAAGAGGGGCAGATCGGGCGTGAGCTTGCGGGGCATCAGCCGAGCAGCGCCCGCACCACGGCCTTGAAGACGTCGCCGCGGTGCTCGTAGTTGCGGAACATGTCGAACGAGGCGCACGCGGGGGAGAGCAGCACCACGTCGCCCACCCGCGCCGCGTCGCGGGCGCGCCGCACCGCGTCCTCCATCGACTCCGCGTCCTCGCCCGGGACGCCGGCCGCCTCGAGGGCGGCCCGGATCTGGGGCCCGTCCTGGCCGATGAGGATCGCCCGCCGCACCCGCCCGCGGGCCGCCGCCGCGAGAGAACCGAAGTCCTGCCCCTTGCCCTTGCCGCCGGCGATGAGCACGATCGGCTCGGTGAAGCTCTCGAGGGCCTTGACGGTCGAGTCGACGTTGGTGCCCTTGGAGTCGTTGTAGTAGACGACGCCGCGGTCGTCGTGCACGCGCTCGATGCGGTGGGCGACCCCGCGGAACGCGGTGATGCCGCGCCGGATCGCGGCGGGGGCCATCCCGGTCCACAGCGCGCACGCGGTGGCCGCGAGCACGTTCTCCACGTTGTGCTGGCCGCGCAGGGTGATCGCGGTCACCGGACAGATCCGCTCGGTGGAGCCGTTGAGCTTGGCCACGATCCAACCGTCGTAGATGAACACCCCGTGGGGCAGCGTGGTCTGCCGGCTGAACCAGATCACCCGTCCCCGCGCCCGGCCCGCGAGGCCGACGGTGACCGGGTCGTCCGCGTTCAGCACCGCGCAGTCGGTCGCGGTCTGGTTGGCGAAGATGCGGGCCTTGGCGTCCACGTAGCGCTCGAACGTCCCGTGCCGGTCCAGGTGATCCGGGGTCACGTTCAGGACCACCGCCACCCGGGGGCGGAAGCGGTCGACCGCGTCGAGCTGAAAGCTCGACACTTCCGCTACGACAATCCCGTCGCCCGGGAACTCGAGCGCGTGCTCGGCGAGCGGGGTGCCGATGTTGCCGCCCACCATCACCGGCCGCACCTGGGTGCGCAGCAGCTCGCCGGTGAGCGTGGTGGTGGTGGTCTTGCCGTTGGTGCCGGTGATCGCGATGCAGTCGGCCTCCATCACCCGCCAGGCCAGCTCGAGCTCGCCGATGACCGGCACCGCGCGGCCGCGGACCGCGGCGAGGGCGGGCAGCTCGAGCGGGACGCCCGGGCTCACCACCACCAGCTCCGCCCCCAGGAACGCGGCCTCGGGATGGCCGCCGGTCCAGAGGGCGCAGCCCTCGCGCTCCAGCACGCGCGCCTCGGTGGCGAGGCTCTCGAGCGGACCGGAGTCGGAGGCCAGCACGCGCGCCCCGAGCCGGCGCAGCAGCCGGGCCGCGGCCACCCCGCTCTTGGCGAGGCCCACCACCGCCACCGTCTTGCCCGCGAGCGACTCGCGGTACGGCACGCCGCGCGTCCCGTCACCGCTCACGAAGATCCCCACCTGGTACGCGGCGTCGCGCCGCAGTGTCGCCAGAATCGCCATGTCATGTCACCCTAGCGGAGCTTGAGAGTGGTGAGGGCCAGGAGCGCCAACATGATGGACACGATCCAGAACCGCACGATGATCTTGGGCTCCGCCCATCCCTTGATCTCGTAGTGGTGGTGCAACGGCGCCATTCGAAAGACCCGTCGTCCGGTCAGCTTGAAGGAGGCGACCTGGATGATGACCGAGGCCGCCTCCACCACGTAGATGCCGCCGATGAGCGGCAGCAGGAGCTCCGACTTGGTGACCACCGCGAGGGTGCCGAGCGAGCCGCCGAGCGACAGCGAGCCCACGTCGCCCATGAAGACCTGCGCCGGGTAGCTGTTGAACCACAGGAAGCCGAGGGCGGCGCCCACCAGCGCCCCGCAGAAGATCGTCAGCTCGCCGGTGCCCTTGACGTTCAGGATGCGCAGGTACTCGGCGGCCCGGAAGTTGCCGGTGAGGTACGCGATCACCGCGAAGGCCCCGCCCGCGGTCACGATCGGCCCGATGGCGAGCCCGTCCAGCCCGTCGGTCAGGTTCACCGCGTTGGACGAGCCCACGATCACCAGGATCGCGAACGGGATCCAGAGCCAGCCGAAGGTGAGCAGCCAGCCCTTGAAGAAGGGGATCACGACGCTGGTGGTGAAGCCGTCGGGCGGCCAGACGTAGAGCCACCCCATCAGCACGCCCACCAGCACGATCTGGGCCCCGAACTTCTCGCGCGCCGACACCCACACGTAGCGGTTGCGCAGGTTGGTCCACAGCAGCGTCGCGACCAGGATCGCCACCAGGATGCCGATGCCCCCCATGGTGGGCGTGCCCGCCTTCGTCTTCTGGTGCCGCTCCGGGGTGTCTTCTCGGACCGAGCTGCCTCCGTGCTGCATCTCGCGCAGCCGGTTGATCAGCCACGGCCCCAGGATGAACGAGATCACCAGCGCGGTGACCGTCGCCATCGCGGTCCGGAAGGTGATGTACCGGAAGACGTTGAAGGCGGTGTGATACTTGGCGAGCGGCACCAGCAGCTCGTAGAGCATCAGGCATCGTCTCCTCCGAAGCGGGCCACGAGCGCGTCCACCACGCGCTCCATGCGCATGCCCCGGGAGCCCTTGACGAGCACCGCGTCGCCCGGCGCCAGCCGCTTCAGCAGCAGCGCCACCGCATCCTCGAACGTGGTCACGTGATGGCTCTCCGTGAGCCCGGCCTGCCGCGCGGCCTCCACCGCCACCCGCGCCCAGCGGCCCATGCCGAGGAACTCCGCCGCGCCGGAGGCGGCGACAGCCCGGCCCATCTCGCGGTGCGCGGCCTCGCTGATCTCGCCCAGCTCGAGCATGTCGCCCAGCACCACCACGCGCCGGTGCGCGTCCGATGGCGCGGCGAGGGTCTCGAGCGCGGCGGCCACCGAGCCGGGATTGGCGTTGTAGGTGTCGTCGAGGATGCGGAGGCGGCCCGCCGCACGCCACACGCAGCGCCCCTTGGCCGGCCGCGCCGCCTCCAGGCCCTGCGCGATCTGCTCGAGCGAGAGGCCGAGGGCCAGCCCCACCCCCGCCGCGGCGAGCGCGTTGGTGACGTTGTGGCGGCCCGCGAAGTGGAGGCGCACCGGGCGCCGCGCGGTGCCGATCGCGAGGCTGAAGCGGAGCCCGTCGCCCGCGTCGGAGGCGGGGCCCGCGGCGTGGACGTCGGCGCCGGGCCGCGTGCTGTAGTAGAGCACCCGCCCGCGGCTGCCGTCCCGCATCGCGAGCACCCGCGGATCGTCCGCGTTGAGCACCACCGTGCCGTCGGGCGGGATCGCGCGGACGAGCGCGCTCTTCTCGGCGGCCACCCCGTCGAGATCGCGGAAGGCCTCGGTGTGGGCGCCCTGCACCACGGTGACCACGCCCACCGTGGGACGGCAGATCGCGGCGAGCGACTCGATCTCGCCCGGGGTGTTGGCGCCCAGCTCGAGCGCGAGCGCCCGGTGCTCGGGGCCGAGGCGGAGCAAGGTGAGCGGTAGCCCCCACTGGTTGTTGAAGCTGCCCTCGGGCTTGAGCACCGGCCCGAGCGCCTGCAGCACCGAGGCCATCATCTCCTTGGTGGTGGTCTTGCCGTTGGAGCCGGTGACCGCCGCGACCGGGACCGTGAAGCGCGCCCGGTGATAGGCGCCGAGGCGCCCGAGCGCGTGCGTGGTGTCGTCCACCAGGATCGTCGGCACCGACGGCGGCAGGTCGTCGGGCAGGTTGTGGACGACCAGGCACGAGGCGCCGCGCGCGGCGGCGTCCCGCAGGAAGCCGTGGCCGTCGCGATTTGGCCCCTGGATCGCGAAGAAGGCCTCGCCGATGGCCAGGTTGCGGCTGTCGATGCTGACCCCGGTCACCGGCACCCCGAGGTCGCCCGCCACCAGCGCGCCCTGCGTGCCCCGGACCACGTCCTCGACGCTCAGGCCCGCCACGCGCGCCCTCCCGTCCCACCGCGCTCGACCAGCGCGGTCCGGGCCACCTCGCGGTCGTCGAACGGCAGCATCTCCGACCCGACGATCTGGTAGGTCTCGTGCCCTTTGCCCGCGATGACCACCACGTCGCCCTCGCGGGCCCAGCCGACCGCGCCCTGGATGGCCCGCCGCCGGTCCGCGACGGACTCGTGGCGGCCCGCCGCGGTCGCGGGGATGCCGGTCTCGATCTCGGCCAGGATGGCCTCCGGCCGCTCGCTGCGCGGGTTGTCGGAGGTGACCCACGCCCGGTCGGCCAGACGCGCGGCGATGCCGCCCATGATCGGGCGCTTGCCGCGGTCGCGGTCGCCGCCGCAGCCGAACACCACGCCGAGGCGCGCGCCGGGCTTGAGCAGCTTGCGCGCGGTGGCGAGCACGTTCTCGAGCGCGTCGGGGGTGTGGGCGTAGTCGACCACCACCAGGAACGGCTGGCCGGCCTCCACGCGCTCGAAGCGCCCCGGGACCGTCGCGACGCCGGAGAGGATCCGACCGATCTGCGCGGGCTCCTTCTCGAGGGCCAGGCCGACGCTCGCGATCGCGCCGCCGGGGGTGACGACCTCGAGCGTGATGCCGGCCATCCCGGACTCCCAGCGGCGCGGCCGCAGGAGGGCGGGGGCGCGGAGGCCGAAGGTCAGGATCCGCACCCGCGGATCGGCCTCGGTGGCGCAGATCATCGCCGCGCCCGCCGGGTCGTCGACGTTCACCACCGCGGCGCGGCGAGGCTTGCGGCTCCGAGCGAGCAGGCCGAACAGCCGGGCCTTCGCGTCGCGGTACGCCTCGAGCGTCTTGTGGAAGTCGAGATGGTCCTGGGTGAGGTTGGTGAAGACGGCCACGTCGAACTCGATGCCGTCCACGCGCGAGAGGGAGAGCGCGTGGGACGACACCTCCATCGCGACGCCGCCCACTCTCGCCTCCACCATGCGGGCCAGGAGGGCCTGCAGCTCCAGCGCCTCGGGCGTGGTCTGGCTCGCTGCCTCGGCCTGGTCCCCCACCCGGTACTGGATGGTCCCGACCACGCCGGTGGGCCGTCCACCCGCGCCGAGGAGCGCCTCGACCAGCAGCGACGTGGTGGTCTTGCCGTTGGTGCCGGTGATGCCGATCACGCTGAGGCGCCGCGACGGATGGCCGTGATACGCGTCCGCGAGCCGCGCCAGGGCCTCACGCGAGGAGGGCACCAGGACCCGGGCCGCCGCGCTGCCCGGCAGGGGATCGGCGCCCTCGGCCACCACCACCGCGGCCCCGCGTCCGAGCGCGTCGGCGGCGAACTTCCGCCCGTCCTGCTTGAAGCCGGGGATCGCCACGAAGAGCGCGCCCGCCGCGACTTTTCGCGAGTCGTAGGCCACGCCGGTCACCCCGGCAGGGAGAGAGCCCACCACCGTCTTGTCCGGCAGCGCGTCGAGCAGCGTGGTGGTCGGCATCACGGCTGGAAGCTCGCCGCGAGGGCGGCGCTCGGTCGCCCGGCCGTGGGCGCGAGGTGCAGCCGGCAGACCGTGCCGGGCGGCAGCGGGGCGCCGGGGAGCGGGAACTGGCTCGTCACCACGCCGCGGCCGGTGATCTCGAGTCGCACCCCGTGCGGGGCCAGGGTCTCCATCGCCTGCCGGAGCGAGAGGCCGCCGAGTCGCGGCATTACTCCGTCTGGCTGAGCGGCGGGCGCCGAGGCGGCGTCCGCGGGGCCGGCCGGCACCGCGACCGCGTCGAGCGCGGGACCTTCTGCACCAGCGCCGGCCCGCGCGCGCTCCGGGGTGGCGCGGGCGAGCTCCGCCCGCACGATCGGCACCGGGCTCGAGTCGCGCGGCGCCACGTTGAGGTAGCGCAGGGCCTCGCGGCCGATCGCGGCGAAGATGGGCGCCGCCGCCTCGCTCCCCCACTTCTCGTTCTTCGGCTCGTCGAGCAGCACGATCATGGCGAGGCGCGGATCGTCGGCGGGCGCGAAGCCCACGAACGAGAGCACGCCGGGAGCGCGCGAGTAGCGCCGGGTGGCGGGGTCCATCTTCTGCGCGGTGCCGGTCTTGCCTGCCACGTCGTAGCCCGGAATGGCCGCGTTGTGGCCGGTGCCGTTGCGCACCACGTTCACCATCATCTCGGTGAGGGTACGCGCGGTCTCCGGGCTGATCACCTGCCGCACCGCGATGGGCTCGAACGATCGGACCTCCCGCCCCTGCGCGTCGAGGACCGCGCGGATGATCTGGGGCTGCATGAGGCGCCCGCCGTTGGCCACCGCGGAGAAGGCGGCCACCATCTGCACCGCGGTCACCGAGATCTCCTGCCCGATCGACATGGTGGCGAGCGAGAGGCCCGACCACTGGCCGGGCGGGCGGAGCTGCCCGCGGCTCTCTCCGGGCAGCCCGAGGTTGGTCGGAGTCCCGAAGCCGAAGGCGGTGATGTACTTGTAGTAGCGCTCCTTGCCCAGCATCATGCCGACCTTGATGGAGCCCACGTTGGAGGAGTTCTGGAGCACCTCGGTGAAGGTGAGCCAGCCGTACTTCTTCCAGTCGTGGATCGTGGCGTTCGCCACCGTGATCGCGCCGTTCTCGCCGTAGACGCGGTCGGTGGGCCGCACCACGCCCTCCTCGAGCGCGGAGGCGGCCATGATCACCTTGAAGGTGGAGCCCGGCTCGAAGGGATCGGTGACCGCGCGGGCGCGCCGGTCGTCGTCGCTCGCGCCGCCGAACGCGTTCGGGTTGTAGGTCGGGCGGATCGCCATCGCGAGGATCTCGCCGGTGCGCGGATCCATCGCCACCGCCATCGCCGACTTGGCCCGGGTGCGCCGCCACGCCGCGTCCACTTCCTTCTCGGCGAGGTACTGGATGGTGGCGTCGATCGTGAGCATGATGCCCTGCCCCGCGACCGACGCCTTGAGCACGATGGGCGCGCCGGTGACCTCGCGGCCGAGCGCGTCGCGCTCCACCACCGCGCGCCCCTCGACGCCGGCCAGGTGCGCGTCCCACGCCTGCTCGATCCCGGCCAGCCCCTTGCCCTCGGCGCCCTCGAAGCCCACGAGCTGCGCGGCCAGCTCGCGGTTCGGGTAGAGCCGCAGGCTGTCCTCCACGAGGGCGAGCGACGGATCCTTGAGGTCGCGCACCGCGCGCGCGATGTCCGGGGTGAGCCGCCGCCGCACCGGGGCGAACTTCTTGGCCACCGTGAGCCGCCGGACCAGGTCGCGCGCCGGCTCGCCCAGGATCGGGGCGAGGCGGGCCGCGAGCCGCGGGGCGTCCTCCACCTTGGCGGGGGTGACGTAGAGGGTGTCGGCGCGGGAGGAGACCGCGAGGGCCTGCCCGCCGCGGTCCAGGATCGGCCCACGCTTGGGACGGAGCGGCACCGTCTTGGCGTGCTGGCTCTCGGCCAGCCGCGAGTACTCGTCGTGCTTGAGGATCTGCAGATAGGCCAGCCGGCCGAGCAGGACGACGAAGGCACAGGCCAGGCACGCCGCGAAGATCAGCGTCCGGCTTCGGAGGCCCTCGGCCCGCAGCTCGGTCATGGAGTCACGCTAGTGGACCCCGCCGCTCCCGGAAGCTCCGTCGGACAGCTCCGCGCGCTGGTCGAGCGCCGCGGCGCCACCGCCGCCCTGGACGAACTCGCGGGCGAGGCGCACCTGGTCCCGGCCCGGGGCGACCATGCCGAGCTCGCCGCGGGCCTTGCCCTCGATGCGGGAGAGCGACTTCAGCGTGGCCATCTCGACCCGCAGCCGCCGGTTCGTCTCCTCCAGCTCGGCGCGCCCCTGCCGGAGCGCGTCGAGGCGGTAGGACAGGCGCACCTGCTGCACGCGCAACCCCACCACTCCCAGCACCAGGACCACCGCGAGCCCGGCCCCCACCACCGCGGTGAACATGGAGCGGAGCCGGCGCCGATCGCTGACCCGGTGCCGTCGGACCGCTTCCGGCTGGCGGGCGCGATGCTGGTGACCCCAATGCGACTGCGGTGCGCGTGACGTGCCGACCCGACTGCTCATGCTGCCTCCTGCCGCGCGAGCACGCGCAGCTTGGCGCTGCGGGCGCGCGGGTTGAACGTCATCTCCTCGCGGCCCGCGGTCACCGGAGTCGGCTCGAGCTCGACGAAGCCCCGGCCCGCCAGTGAGCGGAACGCGCGCTTGACCACCCGGTCCTCGCCGGAGTGGAAGGAGATGACGCCGAGCCGGCCGCCGGTGTCGAGGAGCGCGGCCGCCTGCGGCAGCGCCTCGGCGAGGGCGCCGGGCTCGTCGTTGACGGCCATCCGCACCGCCTGGAAGGTGCGAGTGGCCACGTGCGTACGCTTGGACCAGGCCGCGCGCGGGACCGCGCGCTTCACCACCGAGACCAGGTCGGCGGCGGTGCAGAGCGGCGCGCGCCGCCGCTGCTCGACGAGCACGCGCGCGATGCGCCGCGCGTGCCGCTCCTCGCCCAGCTCGCCGAGAAGGCTCGCGATCTCCTCCGCGGAGAGCCGGCCGAGCAGCTCCGCCGCGGTCGCCCCCTCGGTGGGATCGAAGCGCATGTCGAGCGGCTCCTCGCCCTGGAACGAGAACCCGCGCCCCGACTCGTCGAGCTGGTAGGACGAGAGCCCGAGATCGAGGAGCACCGCGGCGGCCCGCTCGACGCCCGCGCCGGTGGCGAGCGCGCCGAGGTGGCGGAAGCTGCCGTGACGGAGCACCACGCGCGCCCCGAAGCGCGCGAGCCGCCGCGCGGCGCGCGCGAGAGCCTCGGGATCGCGATCGATGCCGAGCAGGCGCGTGTCGCCGCCCGCGGTCTCGAGCAGCCGCTCGGCGTGGCCGCCCATTCCGATCGTGCCGTCCACGACCCAGCCTCCGCGGCGGGGGTGGAGGAGGAACGTTACTTCGTCACTCAGGACCGGAACGTGCGCGGGTTCGGCTTCATTCATCCCCATTGCGTGTTCGGGCTCGCTTTTGCGGCCACCGGAAACTTCTCTTTTCAATGCGCTCGGCTCGCCTTCGGCTGCGCCTCGCCGTGCCACTGCCCCGCGATCGTTCCGCGCTTCGCGGCCGAACCGTTCGCGTCCGCCGCGGTCGTGCCGTGCTCCGCGGTCGTGCCGTGGCTGGGCTACGCGGTCGTTGCGTTTGCGGCGCATGGATCAGACACCTTTCTGCGCGAGGCGCTCGCGCAGGTCGTCGAGCGGACCCGCCTGCTCGCGCTGGTAGATCGTCCAGCGATCATCGTCCCAGATCTCGAAGTGATCCATCATCCCGATGATCACCACGTTCTTCGAGAGGCCGCCCCGCTCGCGATAGTCCTGCAGGATCTGGATGCGCCCGTGCGGATCGAGCACCACGTCGAGACCGGCCGAGAGATACACGTGCTGGAAGCGACGGCGATCCGGATCGAGCTTGGCGAGTCCGTTCACGCGGTCCTCGAGCTCGCGCCACTTGTCCTCGGGGTACACGTCGAGCGCGGTGCCGTTGGGCGCCATCACGAGCCGATCACTGCCGGCCTCGCGCAGCACCTCGCGGAACTTCGCCGGGATGCTGAGTCGCCCTTTCGGGTCGATCGTGTGCCTGAAATGTCCCCGAAACACTGTCTCCCCCGCCGGGGCACCAAACTCGCCCCTGGACCGGCCCTGAATGACACTTCATGGGATTTCAACCCACTTCGAGGGACCATCCTAGGGGGGATCGATTGGGGGTGTCAAGCGAAAACTCCGGATTTTCAAGCCATTCCGTCCCGCTGGAAGGGCCACCGGTTGGGGGGTGGCCCGGGCGGGCCTACAGCAGGTAGACGGTGGGCCCGAGGGAGGGGCCTGTCTACTTGGTGGGACGGTAGTACGTGAGGGCCTCGGGCAGCCAGCCCTGGATCTGCTCGATGCGGGTCTCTTCGGAAGGGTGCGTCGACAGCCACTGGGAGGGCCGCTGGCCCTTGGCGGCTTCGGCCATCCGCTTCCACAGCTCGAGCGCAGCGTGGGGATCGTAGCCCGCCTTGGCCATGAGGATCAGGCCCAGATGATCGGCCTCCGACTCCTGCTGGCGGCTCCACGGCAGCAGCACGCCCACCTGCGCTCCCGCGCCGAGGGCGGCGCTCACCAGCTGGACGGTGGCCGGGTTGCTGCTGGCCAGGCCGGCCAGCACCTGCGTCGTGGTCTGCACGCCCATCTGCTGGCTCAGGCGCTCGCCCCCGTGCCGCGCGAGCACGTGGCCGATCTCGTGGCCGAGCACCGCGGCCAGGCCCGCCTCGTCGCGGGTGATGGGCAGGATGCCGGTGTAGACCGCCACCTTCCCGCCCGGCAGCGCGAAGGCGTTGGCCTGCTTGTCGTCGGCGATCAGCTTGAACTCCCACTGGTACTTGAGGTCGGTCACCGCGGCGATGCGGCTGCCCACGCGCTGGACCATCGCGCTGGATTGACCGTCGGTGGACAGGGGCGCCTTGCCCACGATCTCCTGGTAGGACTGCACGCCCATCTTCGCTTCCTCGTCGGGCGAGACGAGTTGGATCTGGTGGCGGCCCGTGTAGGGCACCGTCTCGCAGCCGAGCGGCGCCAGGCCGAGCGCGACCAGCAGGAGCGCGAGAGCGCGAAGTCGGCCGGCCACGCGCGCATTCTACCAGAGCAGGTTCCGCAGCGTGGCCTGCGTCTCCACGACCACCGCGGATCCCGTCTCGCCGACCTCGAGCCGGATGCGCACCGCGGTCACCGCGGCCGGATCGGTCGTCTCGGCGCCGGCGCGGTCGAGGTAGGTGAGCCGGAACGTCCGCACGTGCTCGACCACGGGCTGCGCTCCCCCGCCCGCGTCGCGACGCAGGATCGTCTCTCCCGGTCGCAGGAGATAGGTCACCCGCTCGCGGGTCGGGTCCACCACCCCGTTGCCGTTGAAATCCCGCTGGAAGACGACGCGAGTGGGCTCGGCCAGCACCACCGGCGCGATGCCTGCGACGGTGGGGTCGTAGCCGGCCTCGCGCAGCTCGCCGGCCATGCGCTCGACCGCGTAGCGGGCGGACTGCTGGGCGTCGACGCGCGCGGCTCCCCAGACCCAGGCGCGCAGCCCCAGGTGCAGGAGCGTGAGGGTCGAGGCCATGAGTCCGCCGCCCACGGCCAGGGCGACGAGGAGATCGACCAGCGAGTAGCCGGCGGGAGCCTGGCGCACGCCGCGAGCGTGTCCGGCGCCGCCCGCCCGCGCAATGCCCGGCTTTCGGGACGCGCTCCGGAAGAGACGTGTATCGACCCGGGCCGGTGGTCCGGCCCGGGCGGGCACTCAGTCGAGCGGGGGCCGCCGCTGCGCCCAGGGGGCGAGCTTCTCGAAGGCGGCGGAGGCGCGCAGCACGGTGGCGTCCTCGAAGCGGCGGCCCACGATCTGGAGCCCGATGGGCAGCTCCTCGCGCGTGAAACCGCACGGCACCGAGGCGCCGGGGTGCCCGGTCATGTTGAACGGATAGGTGAAGGGGATCCAGTCGTAGATCCCGGTCGGGGTGCCCGCGATCTCGGGCGGCCCGTCCTGCCCCACCTTGAAGGCCGCGCACGCGATGGTCGGGGTGAGCAGCAGGTCGTAGCGCTCGAAGAGGCGCCGCGGGTGCTCCTCCCAGGCGAGTCGGTCGAACCAGGACTGGACGTACTGGGTGGGGCTCCAGCCGCGCGTCTCGTCCGCGATGGCGACGAGGCCCGGATCGATGTCGTCCCGCCGGTCGCGCAGGGCCGGGCCGAGCCGGGCCGCGATGCCGCCCAGGAACATGGTCCGCCACGCGGTGTGCGGGCTCGGCCACTTCGGGGCGACCTCCTCGACGCGGCAGCCGAGCTCGCGGAAGCGCCGGGCCGCACGCTCGCACGCGCTCGCGACCTCGGGGTCCACCACCTTGGCGAAGCCGAGATCGGCGGTCCACGCCACGCGTAGGCCCTTCACCCCGCCCTTGAGCGCCTTCACGTAGTCCACGCGGGCACCCGGCAGCGAGAAGGGATCGCGCGCGTCGGGCCCCGCGCAGGCGTCGAGCATGAGCGCGGCGTCCGCCACCGTGCGGGTCATCGGGCCGATGTGCGAGAGCCCCCAGGCCGCGCTGAACGGGTAGATCGGCACGAGGCCGAAGGTGGGCTTGATGCCGTAGATGCCCGCGAGCGACGACGGGATGCGGATCGACCCGCCGCCGTCGGTGCCGATCGCGAGGGGCCCCAGGCCGGCGGCCACCGCGGCGCTGGCGCCCCCGCTCGAGCCGCCCGGGGTGCGGTCGAGGTTCCACGGGTTGCGGGTGATCCCGAAGAGCAGGTTGTGGGTGGCCCCGATCCAGCCCATCATCGGGGTGTTGGTCTTGCCGAGCTGGATCGCCCCCGCCGCCTCGAGCCGCTCGACGATGGGCGCGCTCTCGGTCGGCACGTTGTCGGCGAAGAGCCGGGTGCCGAACGTGGTGCGGATGCCCTTGGTGATCACGAGATCCTTGGTGGAGAACGGCACCCCGTGCAGCGCGCCGAGCCGCGCGCCCTTCTTGCCCACCGCGCGCTCGGCCGCGCGCGCCGTCTTCATCGCCTGGTCGGCGGTCAGGGTGACGAAGGCGTTCAGGCGCGGGTTCAGGCGCTCGATGCGGGCGAGCACCGCCTTCATGACCTCGACCGGCGAGATCTTGCGGCGCTTGATCGCGGGGGCCATCTCGGACGCGGGCATCCAGCAGAGATCGTCGTTGGTAGCCATGGAAGCTCCCCTCACCCTGCCCTCTCCCCCGAGGGGAGAGGGGGGGTCGTGGTTAGGCGCCGCGGAGGCGCGGATCCAGTGTGTCGCGGAGCGCGTCGCCGAGCAGGTTGGAGCCGAAGACGGCCAGGCTGATAGCCAGGCCCGGAAAGAGGACGAGCCACGGCGCCTTCTGCGCGTATTCCGCGGCGGAGACCGAGAGCATCCGGCCCCACGACGGATACGGCTCCGGGACGCCCAGCCCGAGGAACGAGAGCGCGGCCTCCACCAGGATCGCGCTGCCGAGCTGGGCGGTGCACAGCACGATGAAGGGGCCGATGGTGTTGGGCAGGATGTGGCGGAACGCGATGCGCAGGTGGCGCAGCCCCACCGCGCGCGCCGCCTCCACGTACTGCATCTCGCGGATCGAGAGCACGCTGGCCCGGATGACCCGCGCGGCCCGCGGGATGATCGGGATCGAGATCGCGATCACCACGTTCGGGATCGACGGCCCGAGCGCGGCCGACATCACGAGCGCCAGCACCAGCAGCGGCAGCCCCTGCAGGATGTCCATCACCCGCTGGGTGACGAGGTCGGTCTTGCCCCCGATGTAGCCGGAGAGGAGCCCGATGATCCCGCCCAGCACCGAGCCCATGAGGGTGGAGGCGAGACCCACGATGAGCGAGACCCGCGCCCCGTGGACGATCCGGGAGTAGATGTCGCGGCCGAGGTGGTCGGAGCCGAGCCAGTGATCGGCGCCCGGGCGGGCCAGGCTCTGGCCGGCGTCGGTGGCGATGGGGTCGTGGGTCTGGAGCTGGTCGGCGAACACCGCGGTGAGGAGGATCACCAGCATCAGGAAGCCGCCGATCGCCCCCAGCGGCTTCTTGCGGCAGAACCGACCGAGCACCGTCCACGCCCCGGGCCGGCGCAGGGCCAGCGCGACCCCCGGCGCCTCGACGCCGAGCGGCCTAGTGGCCATAGCGGACCCGCGGGTCGAGGAAGCCGTAGAGCATGTCCACGAAGAGGTTCGAGAGGATCACCACGATCGCGATGAACATGACCAGGTTCTGCACGATCGGGTAGTCGCGCCACAGGATCGCCTCGACCAGGAAGCGCGCGAGCCCGGGCAGGTTGAAGACGGTCTCGGTCACCACGAGGCCGCCGATGAGGAACGCGAACTCGATCCCGATCACGGTCACCACCGGCAGGATCGCGTTCTTGAGCGCGTGGCGCCAGATGACGACGCGGCCGGACTGGCCCTTGGCCCGCGCGGTGCGGATGTAGTCCTCGCGCATGACCTCGAGCAGCGAGGAGCGCGTGATGCGCATGATCAGGGCGGATGAGCGGTAGCCCACCGCGAGCGAGGGCAGCGCGAACTGCACGCAGTGCAGCAGGAAGTTCTCCCGCGGCGACACGTAGGTGACCGGCGGGATCCAGCCGAACCACGCGACCAGGCTCAGGATGATCACCATGCCCAGCCAGAACGAGGGCATGCTGAGCCCGGCCAGGCTGAACACCCGGAGCGCGTAGTCGAGACCGGTGTCCTGGCGGACCGCGCTGATCACGCCCAAGGGCACGCCCAGCACCACCGAGACGATGAGCGACAGCACCGCCAGCTCGACGGTGACCGGGATGAGCGGGCGGATGATCTCCCAGGCGGGCAGATCGTAGCGATACGACTTGCCGAGATCGCCGGTCACGATCTGGCGGATCCACTCCACGTACTGCACCCACACCGGCCGGTCCAGCCCCAGCTCCTTCTCGATGGCGGCGCGCTCCGCCGGGTTCACGTACCCGCCGGTGGAGAACAGGATGTCCACGATGTCGCCGGGGGCCAGGCGCAGCATGCCGAAGATCACGATCGACATGCCGAGCAGGGTCAGGAAACCGATGCCCAGCCGCTGCGCGATGTACGTCTTCACGGTCCGGCCCCCGGGGACGTGCTGGTTACTTGTCCCGCCACACGTCGGCCATGCGGCCGAAGTTGTAGATGTTGTCGTGCGGCACGAGGTTCTTCACGTGCGGCCACATCGTGAAGTAGTCGAGCCGCCAGTCGAGCAGCGGGCGCGCCGCGTCCGCCTCCACCTTCTTCTGCAGCGTGCTCACAAGGGCGAGCCGCTTCTGCGGGTTCAGCTCCTGCGACTGCTGCTCGATCAGCTTCATCACTTCCTCGCTGCAGTACTGGCTGTAGTTGCGCGGCGAGCCGCACGCGTAGTTCTCGTAGTAGTTCGCGTCGGGCTCGTCCACCCCGAGGCCGGTCAGGTTGGCCCCGATCTGGTACTCCCCGCGGGTCGCCATCGGATGCCACTGCGCGGTCTCGATCTGCTTCAGGGTGGCCTCGATGCCCACCTGCTTCAGCTCGTTGATCACGAACGAGGCCAGGTCGACGTACATCGCGATGGCTCGCGTGCTCATCTCGACGCGCAGCGGGTTCTGCGGGGTGATGCCCGCCTCGGCCAGCAGCTTCCTGGCCTGCGCCTTCATGTCGGCCGGCTTGCCGTAGCCGGGGAGGGCGAGCAGGTCCTTCTCGAGCAGACCCCAGACCCCGTAGGGCTTCGGCTGCTGGGACGCCCCCGGCACCGCCCCGCCCTGGTGCACCGCCGAGATCAGGGCCCGGCGATCGATCGCGTACGACACCGCCAGGCGCACCTTCGGGTTGTCGAAGGGCGGCTTCTTGGTGTTCAAGATGATGTTGTCGCTCACCGCCTGGGCCACCGGGGTGATCACGAGACCGGGCACCGCCTTCTTGAGCTGCTCGGCCGCGGTCTTGGTGGTCTCACCCGGGAACGACACGTCGAGCTGGCCGGCCTGGAGCGCGGCGGTACGCGTCCCCCGCTCCTTGATGACCACGTAGCGGAGGCTGTCGAGATAGGGCCGCCCCTTCACGAAGTAGTCGGGGTTCTTCACGTAGTCGACGAACTCCCCCTTCCGCCACTCTTTCACCTTGAACGGCCCAGTGCCGATGCAGCCGGTGCGGTACGTCGCCGGGTTCACGTGCGCGGCGTAGACCGGGCTGTAGCCGGAGGCGAGCATCACCAGAAGGCCGGGCTGCGGGCGCTTCAGGTGGAAGACCACCGTGTAGGGGTCGGGCGCCTCGATCTTCTCGACGTTGGTGTACCAGTCCTTACGCGGATTGATCCGGAGCTTGGCGGCCGCCTCGGGCGCCTCGCGCACCATGTCGAAGGTGAACTTCACGTCCTTCGAGGTGAACGGCTGGCCGTCGTGCCACTTGACGTCTTTCCTCAGGAAGAAGACGAGGTTTCGATAGCTGTCCTGCCAAGACCACTTCTCGGCCAGCTCGCCGACCAGGTTGTCGACGGTCTCGGCGCGCTTGGACTGGTCGAAGACGACCAGGTTGTTGAAGCACGGCATCGACGGGAACGACGTCGCGATGGTCGATGTCTCGTGGATCGCGAAGCCCTGCGAGAGATCCTCGCGCTGCATGAGGTTCAGGTGCCCGCCGGACTTGGGCGCCTGGGCCGACGACGGAACCGTCGCGGCGACGACCGCGGCCAGGCACAGCGAGATCGCGATGGCGAAGGTGCAGGAACGCTTCATTGTGCTCCTCTCCTTGCGCCGGCCGAGCGGCCGGATGGTAGTCGTCGACAGGGCTGGTGTGGGGAAACCCTCGCAAAATATACGGCATGGGCGGTGGTCCGACAACCCTTCCGCCCCTCCGCATCCTCACGCGGCGCGTTATTGGAGGAGACGGTGCGCCCAGACCGCGAGCGCGGTCAGGCGGAGTGGGATCGTGCGACCGGGACGTGGAGGGCCAGGCGCTCTCGCGCCCGGGCGACCGAAGACGGGACTCCGACCTCCGTAGCGCGACCTGGTAGAACGCGACCTAGTACGAGATCGGTCGCCCGCGCTCGCGGACCTCCCGGCGCGTCAGGATCTCCTCGAGCGCGATGGTGCGGGCGCCGCCCTGGCGACGCAGCTCGGGCCGGGCCAGGATGGGGCGCTCGCGAATCCGGGCCGCGAGGCCGATCTTCACCGCCCGCTCGGTGTACAGGCGCTGCAGCGCGTGGCACATGAGCGGCCGGCCACGGTTGTAGCCGAACTGCCGCTTGTACTCCTCGGCCGTCATCCCGTGGTTGCGCAGATGCGTGTTGGTGAGCTGCCGGAACCCGCTCCCGCAGACGAGACACCGGATGAGGTCGTGCTCCACCGCCTGCCGTGGATCCGCGCGCAGCATTGCGAGCGGCGAGCGCCGCGGCAGCGGGCGCAGGGCGATACCCAGACTCGCACTGTCGTGGGGACCGAGGATGCGGCCGGGCAGAACGAGCGGCCCGGGGGTGACGGACGGCGGGATCGGGTGGCCATGGAAGGCGGACATGTCGATCTCCTCTCCGGGTCGAGCGATGGCGGACATGTCCCTACAGGATCGCAAGCGTGGTGCCACGATAAAGATACACGTTTCCGACAAGTTGAGATTCACCGGTCAATACTTCCGACGGGCGACTGGTGAAAACTTGACCATCTGCTTGACCAGTAAGGGCTTCTACGGCATGTTTGCGCGGTGGATCCGTTCATCGAGCTGCTCGGAGAGAGCCCGGCGATCGAGGTGGCCCGAGACGCGATACGCCGCCTGCTCTCGCGCCCGTTCAGCGCACGAAGGCCTCCGGCGATCCTGCTGGAAGGCGAGACCGGGAGCGGCAAGGGGCTGGTGGCCAGCGTGCTCCACCGCGCCGGCCCGCGCGCGGCCCGCGCCTTCGTGCCGCTCAACTGCGCGGCGATTCCGGAGACGCTGCTCGAGTCGGAGCTGTTCGGCTACGAGCGGGGCGCCTTCACCGACGCACGACGCGCAAAGCCCGGGCTCTTCCAGACCGCGCACCAGGGCACGATCTTCCTGGACGAGGTCGGGCTCCTGCCGGAGCCGCTCCAGGCCAAGCTGCTGACCGTCATCGAGGAGCGCACGGTCCGACGCCTGGGCGGCACGCATCCCGAGCCGGCCGACGCGTGGATCATCAGCGCCACCAACGCCGATCTGCAGACCGCCATCCGCGAGCGCCGCTTCCGCGAGGATCTCTACCACCGACTCGCCGTCCTCACCCTTCGCCTTCCGCCGCTGCGCGAGCGCGGGCGCGACGTGATCCTGCTCGCCGAGCATCTGCTGGCCCGCGTCTGCGCCGACTACGGCCTGCCCCTGAAGACGCTGTCGCCGGAGGCGCAGGAGCGGCTCCTGGCGCACCCGTGGCCCGGCAACGTGCGCGAGCTCAGCAACGTGCTCGAGCGGGTCGCGCTGCTGACCGACGGGGCGGTGGTCACCGCGGACGTGCTCGAGCTGCCCGCCCCGGTGCGCGAGGAGGCCGCCCCCCCCACGCCCGTCGTCCCGGCGCCGCGGTCGCTCGACGACGCCCTGCGCGAGCACATGCGGGCCGTCCTCCAGCAGACCGGCTGGAACATCTCGCGCACCGCGGCCGTGCTCGGGATCACCCGCAACACGGTGCGGGCGCGCATGGAGAAGCTCGGCCTGCGTCCGGACGGGCCGGCGCCCACGAGCGGGCGGCGGCCGGCCGGCGGCGCGGGGCCCGCTTCCGCCCCCGAGGCGCGGCCGGCTCCGGCGGTCTCCCCGCCGCCCACCGCGATCCGCTGGGAGTCCCGCCGGGTCACCCTGCTGCGCGCGGTCCTGGAGTGGAGCGACAAGGGCTCGGCGCTCGACGTGGTGCTCGACAAGCTCACGTCCTTCGGAGGCCGCATCGACGAGCTGAGCCCGACCACGGTCGGCGCGGTCTTCGGCCTGGAGCCGGTGGAGGACGCCCCGCGGCGCGCCGCCCACGCGGCCATGGCGGTGCAGAACGCGGCCGCGCGCGGGCGCGACGGCGAGCCGTTCACGGTGACCACCGCCATCCACGTGGGCCAGGCCCTGGTCGGGCAGTTCGCGGGCGATCTCCAGATCGACTCGGTGGCCAAGCGGATCGAGTGGAAGGTGCTCGACTCGCTCCTCGCGAGCGCCCGGCTGGGCGGCATCGTGGCGAGCGCGGCGGCGGTGCCCTTCCTGGCCCGGCGCTTCGACCTCGAGCGCCGCGAGATCGGGTCGGGCACGCTCCACTACCTCCGTGGGCGCGAGGGGCCGGGCCTGGGCGTCGAGGGCGAGATGGCGGGCTTCGTCGGGCGCCGGCAGGAGCTCGACCTCCTCAACAGCCGGCTGGCCTCCGCCCGCGCCGGGCGCGGCCAGATCGTGGGAATCGTCGGGGAGGCGGGCATCGGCAAGTCGCGACTCCTCTACGAGTTCCGCCAGGGGCTCCGCGGGGAGCCGGTCACGTACTTCGAGGGCCACTGCCTCTCCTACGGGACGTCGATCCCGTTCCTGCCGGTGCTCGAGATCCTGCGCACCGCCTGCCTCATCCGCGAGACCGACGGGCCGGCCGCGATGGCCGCCAAGCTCCGGAAGACCCTCGAGCGGCTCGAGATCGAGCCGGAGGCCGCGCTGCCCTACCTGCTCCGCTTCCTCGGGATCAAGGAGGGCACCGAAGCGCTCGATACGTCCCGGATCGACGGCATCCAGGTCCGCACCACCCAGATCCTCCGCCAGATGTGCATCGAGGCGAGCCGTCGACGCCCGCTCGTCATCGCGCTGGAGGACATCCACTGGCTGGACGCCTCCTCGGAGGCCCTCGCGGAGATGGTGAAGACCCTGGAGGGCGCGCCGCTGATGCTGATCGTGACGTACCGCCCGGGGTACTGGCCCCAGTCGCTCGAGCGGTCGCGGCTGACCCAGGTCGCGCTCCAGCCGCTCTCCCCGGAGGACAGCCGGAGCGTGCTCGGCGGGTTCCTGCCTCGCGAGCGCCTGGCCGACCCGGTGTGCGAGCGAATCGTCAGCAAGGCGGAAGGCAACCCCCTCTTCCTCGAGGAGCTGGCCCGCACCGTCCGCGAGCAGGGCGGCCCGTCGGACGAGATCACGGTGCCGGACACCGTGGAGGAGGTGCTGCGGGCCCGGATCAACCGCCTGCCGGACCGGGAGCGGGAGCTGCTGCAGTCCGCGGCGGTGATCGGCAAGACGATCCCCATCGAAGTGCTGAGCCTCCTGGCCGCCGTCCGGGACGAGGACCTGCGCGCGATGCTCACCCGCCTGCGGGCGGCCGACTTCCTGTACGAGATCGGCCCCGAGGGTCAGTACAGCTTCAAGCACGCGCTCACCCACGAGGTCGCCTACGGCGGCATCTCACCCACCGAGCGGCGCGAGCTGCACGCCCGCATCGTGACGATCATCGAGCGCATCAACCCGGAGCGCCTCGGCGACCACGTGGAGTGGCTGGCCCTGCACTCCACCAAGGGCGAGCTGTGGGACAAGGCGCTCGAGTACGTGCACCAGGCCGGCATCAAGGCGGCCGAGCACTCCGCCCACCGGCAGGCCGTCGCCTACTTCGAGCAGGCGCTCGAGATCCTGGCCCGGCAGCCCCGGAGCCGGGAGATGGCGGAGCGGGCGATCGATCTCCGGCTCGACTTCCGCAACTCGCTCCACGCCCTCGGGGAGCTGGAGCGGATCCTCGAGCACCTGCGGGAGGCGGAGGCCCTCGCCACCGCGCTCGACGACCAGCGCCGGCTCGGTCAGGTGTTCGCGTTCATGACTCAGTACTTCCGCTTGACCGGCGACCCGGACCGGGCGATCGAGTCGGGAGAGAAGGCGCTCGACATCGCGCGCTGGCAGCCCAACTCCACCCTGTGGATCGTGGCGACCACGTTCCTGGGCTCGGCGCACGCCGCGGTGGGCAACTACCGGAAGGCGGCCGAGATCCTCTCGCACACCGTCGCGTCCATGCCCGAGCAGATGATCGATCACAACTGGAGCGTCAACGGCCTGCTGCCCGTCTTCGCGCGCGCAGCCCTCGGCTACTTCCTGGCCGAGCTGGGGGAGTTCGACGCGGGCTTCCGGCACGCGGAGGAGGCGCTGCGCGCGGCCCGGGCCGCCGACAAGCCCTACAGCCTCATCTTCGCGTGCGGCGGGGTAGGCACCCTCCACCTGCTCAAGGGCGAGCTGGATGACGCGGTCGAGGTGCTCGAGCACGGCCTCGCGCTCTGCCGCGCCTCGAACCTGCCCGTCGCCCTCCCGGTCCTCGCGGCCTCGCTCGGTCCCGCCTACGCGCTGATGGGCCGCTCGAGCGACGCGATCCGCCTGCTCGAGCAGGCGGTCGACCAGGCCCGCTCCATGAAGCGCGCGGGCGGGCACGCCCTGCTGCTCCTGCAACTGGGCCACGCCTACCGGCTCGGGGGGCGGATCACCGACGCGAGCGTCATCGCGCAGCACGCGCTCGATCTGGCCCGCACCCACAAGGAGCGTGGGCACGAAGCCTACGCCCTGCGACTCCTGGCCGACATCGCGGCGCCGGGCCCGGCCGGCGCGCGCGGCGACGCGGACTCGCTCTACGCCCAGGCCCTCGCCCTCGCGGAGGAGCTCGCCATGCGTCCCCTCGCCGCCCACTGCCAGCTCGGCCTGGGGCGGCTGCACGCGCGGTTGGGGCGCCCCGCCCTCGCGGCGGCGAGCCTGGCCTCCGCGCTGGCGGGCTTCACCAGCCTCGGGATGTCCTACTGGCTCGCGGAGACGGAGGCCGAGCTAGCCGCGGTGCGCTGAGCGCTTGTCCGCGACGGTCTCGACCCGGAAGCGGGTGATCTCGAGACCGCACGCGCGGGCGAGGCGGCGCAGCTCGCGGCCTCGGGCCGCCTTGCGCTTCTTGGCCACCTGCCGGCGCTTGGCCTTGGCCGCGGCCGCTTTCCACCGCTTCTCAACCGACCTCACCCCTTTCTTGAACTGGGCGAGCAGGGCTCGCGTCTCCGGGCTCTGCGGCGTGGCCGCGAAGATGATGTACGTTCGCCCCTGCTTCTCGCCCTGCACGACGTGGATCAGCATGGTGGCTCCTTTGCGGTTGAGGTGAGCTAGCTCGCGTCGACCACTCCGTCAAAGAACTCCTCCTCGCGCAGGATCCGCGGGACCGCGTCGATGTCGCGCACGAGGTAGTGGTACTCGGCCACGTCGTACTCGTCGCGCAGGTCGACCCGCTCGCCGAGCGCGGCCTGGAGGTACACCGCGGTCATGTTGTGCTTGCCGGTCAGGTCGAGCAGGTTGGTGGTGGACGAGAAGCGGCCCGCGTTGATCTCGGTCACCCGCGCGACGCCGGCCGCGTCCTGCTTGAGGTCGACCCCGAAGACCCCGGAGGCTCTCGGGTCGAGCGCCCGGATCACGCGGGCGCAGAGCGCGGCGATCTCCGGCTCCCGCACCGTCTTGGTGAGCGCGGGCACCGACGAGATCTCCGCCGCCTGCGTCCCGCTCGTCAGGTAGGAGAGCCGCTCGTAGGTCTTGACCAGGAGCTGGACCCCGTCCTTCCACACACTCTGGCACCCGAGGTCGCGGCCGGGCAGGTACTCGCTCAGGGTGAAGGCGGCGACCGGCACGTCGCGCATGTCGCGCCAGTAGGCGATCCAGCTCCGCGCCTGCGCCGCGGTCGCCACCGGGATGGCTCCCCGCGAGCCCGCGCCCCGGCGCACGCGGCACCAGAGCGGCGCGCCGCGCCCCCGGGCGAGGCGACGGAAGATCGCGTCGACGTCCCGCAGGCTCCGGACTTGCGCGGTGGCGGGAGCGGGCAGGCCGAGCGCGCGGAGCCGGCCGGCGAGACGGTACTTGTCCGCGCACAGCTCGACCAGAGACGGCCGGGGCAGAAAAAGATATCGCGCCAGGCCGGTCCGCATCCGGGAGAGCGCGAGGGTGTCGGCGTCGGTGGCGGGAATGACCAGGTCGACCGCCTCCTCCCGCGCGATGCGCCGCAGGGCGCGCGCCCACGCGGGGCCGGCGGAGGGCACCCGGTATCGCCGATCGGCGGCGGAGTTCTGCAGGATGAACGGATCGTCGTGGCCGCCGATGATGGTGACCGACGGGTGACCGGCGCGGAGGCTGCGAATCAAGTTGTTGCTGGGACCGGTTCCGGCGCTCGTGACGAGAAGCCGCTTCGCCATCTCACCTCCACGTCGTGCGCCTCGGGGATGAGGCGCGGCCGATACTAGCCAGCGCGTGGAAAGCTTGTCAACGCGATATGTCGGTGTCCTTACTGGGTGCCCGTCCTCTCTGGCCACGCGGGACCGGGCGCGTTACTTCGCGATGACTCCGCAGGCGATGCGACCGCCGCTGTTGCCGGTGGGATCGGTCTTCTCGTCGTCGGGATTGGCGTGGACCACCAGCGCGGTCCCCTTGTCGCCGAGCAGCGAGATGGTGCCCCCCGCGAGCGTGAAGGCCTTCGTGGTCACGTCGATGCCGCCTTCACCGGACGCGGCCACCACCAGGTTCGGCAGATCGCCCGCGTGCGGCCCGGCCGGGTTCTGCTGCCCGTGCTGCTTGTTGCCCGGATTGAAGTGCGCGCCCGCGGACGTGAAGTCGGGCGGCTCGCAGAGACCCACCGCGTGGACGTGGAGGCCGTGGCCACCCGGCGGCAGCCGATAACCGGTCACCGCGATCCGCACCCCCTCCGGGGTCTGGATCATGGTGGCCACTCCCACCTGCTTGCCTTCCTTGTCCTTGAGCACGGCCTCCGCCGAAAGCGGTCCACGGTCGGCCGGGGTGCTCGCGCATCCGGCCAGCACTGCGGCCACACCGAGCAGCAGAAGTGGTCTCACCGTTGAGGGTCCTCCCGTTCAGTTGATCTGCGCAATGAGCTGCTGGGCTCGGTCCCGGAAGCGCTCGACGTTCTCCATCTTGATGTGCTCGTAGCCCCGGATCTCGTCCGGCAGCTCGGCCAGCTTCACGGCCAGATCGTGCGTGACCGGGCTGAGCCGTACCAGCGCGGTCTCCAGATGCTGCCGGTACTCCTCGATCAGGGCGCGCTCCACCTGCCGGATCGCGGCGTAGCCGAAGACGTCGAGCCGGGTGCCCCGCAGCCCCTTCATGGCGGCCAGGAGGCGGAAGGCGGGGGTGAACCAGCTCCCGAGGCGGATCTTCTTCTTGAGGCCGAGCGCGCGCAGGAGCGGCGGGTGCAGGTGCCAGTAGATGCGGACCTTCGGTCCGAACTTGGACTGCAGCTGGGCCTGCACCGCCGCGTCGAGGTGCAACCGCGCCACCTCGTACTCGTCCTTGTAGGCCATCAGCTTGTGGAGGTAGCGCGCGGCGGCCTCCGCCAGGCCCCGCTGGCCGGGTGCGCGCTCCGCCTCCACCTGCGCGACGCGCGCCACGAAGTCCACATATTCGCCCGCGTAGGCCGCGTTCTGGTAGGCGATCAGCTCGGGCACCCGGATCTCGAGCAGCCGCCGCAGCTCGCCGGAGGCGCCCACCCGGTCCACCAGCGCCTGCGCGACCGCGCTCAGCGCCACCGGCTGCTCGGTGGCCCGGGTGGTGGCCTGGGCGACCGCGGCCTCGACCTGGATGCGGTCCACCACCGCCATGCGGCCCCACCGGAACGCGAGCAGGTTCATCTCGACCGACACTCCGTTGAGGCGAATCGCCTTCTCGATCGACGCGGCGGAGACCGGCAGGGCGCCCGCCTGGTACGCCGCCCCGAGCATGATCGGGTTGACCGCCATGTGATCGCCGAAGAGCCCCTCCGCGATGGCCTGGGCGTCGAGGTAGACGTTGGGATCCTTGCGGGTGACCCTATCGATGCTCATCAGCATGCTGCTCAGCTCGGGGAAGTGCACCGCGGTATCCACCACCATCTGGCCGGTGGGGATCTGGCTCGTGGAGACCACCGCGATGGTCCGCCCCGACTCCGCCTTGTCGAGGTTGACGGGGTCGGTGGCCACCAGCAGGTCGAAGCCCAGGTAGAGATCGGCGGAGCCGGCCGAGACCTTGTTGGCGGACTCGATCGTGGCGGAGGCGAGCTTGAGGTCGGAGACCACCGGCCCGCCCTTCTGGCTGAGCCCGGTCTGGTCGAGGCCGCGCACGTGCCGGCCGTCGAGCATGGCGGCGGTGCCGAGGATCTGGTTGATGGTCACCACCCCGGTGCCCCCGATCCCCATCATGTGCAGGGCGAAGCCCTCGGCCGGCACCTTGAGGGACGGCTCGGGCAGCTCGGCCTCGAGCGGGGTCAGCCGCCGCTCCCGCTTGGCCCCCGCGCCGGCGCCCTCCACAGTCATGAACGACGGGCAGTCGCCGAGCAGGCACGAGTAGTCCTTGTTGCACGACGACTGGTGGATGGCGGTCTTGCGGCCGAACTCGGTGTCGAGGGGCTGGACCGAGAGGCAGTTCGACTTCTTGCCGCAGTCCCCGCACCCCTCGCACACCCGCTCGTTGATGAACACCCGGGTCTGCGGATCCACCATCTTGCCGCGCTTGCGCAGGCGCCGCTTCTCCGCCGCACAGTGCTGGTCGTGGATGAGCACGGTGACTCCGCGGGTGGCGGCCAGCACCGACTGGGCTTCGAGGAGCCGATCGCGGTGCCAGACCTCCGCGTTCCCCGCGATCGACGTGCCCGAGTACTTGGCGGTGTCATCGCTGGTGATGATGATCTTCTTCACGCCCTCGGCCTCGAGCCGCCGGCTGAGGGCGGGGATGGGAAGTGCGCCCGCCGCGTTCTGGCCGCCGGTCATCGCCACCGCGCCGTTGTAGAGGATCTTGTAGGTGATGTTGACGCCGGAGGCGACCGCGTAGTTGAGGGCGAGGCCGCCCGAGTGGAAGAACGTCCCGTCGCCGATGTTCTGGAAGAGGTGCGACGTCTCGGTGAAGGGCGCGATGCCGACCCACTGCGCGCCCTCCGCGCCCATGTGGGTGACCCCGATGATGCCCCGATCCATGCCCATGGCCATGCCGTGGCAGCCGATGCCGGCGGAGGCCAGGCTGCCCTCCGGCACCACGGTGGAGCGATTGTGCGGGCAGCCCGAGCAGAAGAACGCGCTGCGGGCCAGGGTGAACGGCTTCGGCCGGCGCTTCAGCTCGTCGAGGTGCTGGATGCGCGCCTCCACCGAGTCGATGCGGATACGGCGCGCGAGCCGCCGGGCGATCGCGCGGGCCACCAGGTCCGAGTCCAGCTCGCCGACCGGCTGGAGCAGCGGACGGTCTTCCTCGTCGACCTTGCCCACCACCTGCGGCCGGTCGGTCATGCCGTAGAGGATCTCCTTGCAGAACATCTCGAGGAACGAGCGCTTCTCCTCGACGACCAGGATCTCCTGCAACCCCCGCGAGAACTCCCGCACCACCCGCGGCTCCATCGGGAACAGCATGGCCATCTTGAGGATCCGGATGCCGTAGCGGCGGAGCGCGCCCTCGTCGAGGCCGAGCTCGGTGAGGGCCTGGCGGACGTCGTAGTAGGTCTTGCCGCTGGTGAGGATGCCGAGCCACGCGTTCGGAGTCGGCACCGTGACCGGGCCAGCTCGAGGCGCGCCCCGTGGATGGTGCGCTCCATGTCGAGGCCGTAGGGCGGGATCAGGTTCACGTTGATCTGGTGCTGGAAGGGCTTGCCGTCCAGCTCCACCACCGGGATGATCGGGCTCACCCGCTCCGCGTCCACCTCCGCGGTGCCGATCTCGTCGGCCACGTTGGTGACGATCTTGAACCCGACCCAGAGCCCCGACGTGCGCGAGAGCATGAAGCCGTGCAGCCCCAGGTCCAGGATCTCCTGCACGTTGCCCGGGTAGAGGGTCGGCATGAACGCGTCGTAGAGGGCGACCTCGGAGGCGCTCGGCAAGGTAGAAGACTTCGAAAGTGGATCATCCCCCGCCAGCGCGAGCACCCCGCCGTTCTTGCCCACCCCCGCGTAGTTGGCGTGCTTGAACAGGTCGCCGGTGCGGTCCACCCCGGGGGCCTTGCCGTACCACATGCCGATCACGCCGTCGTACTTGGGCTTCGGGAAGAGTCCCGCCATCTGGCTGCCGTACACCGCGGTGGCGCCCAGGTCCTCGTTGAGGCCCGAGGAGAACACCACGTCGTGGGCCTTCAGCAGCACCGACAGGCGCTCGAGGGTCTGGTCGAAGCCTCCCAGCGGCGAGCCCCGGTAGCCGGAGATGAACGTCGCGGTATTGAGACCACGGCGGAGGTCCGCGCGATGCTGATCGAGCGGCAGCCGCACCAGGGCCTGGATGCCGGACAGGAAGATGCGTCCGCGCTCCTGGGTATACTTCGCCTCGAGCGAGAACTCCCCGGACTGTGTGGTCATGAGCTCCCCTTTGGGGGGACCGCAGCGTTTAGAACATCCTGACGACGGCCATATCGTAGTCGGGAAAGGCGTTTCTGGCAACACGATCCCCTAGCGCCGCAGCAGGGGTACGAGATACGGCCAGAGCCGGTCGACCACGATCGCGTACCCCTCCGCGGTGGGGTGGATGCCGTCGGCCTGGTTGAGCCGGGCCACCGCGCCGACCCCGTCGAGGAAAAACGGCATGAGCGGCGCCTGGTGGGCCCGGGCCACCTCCGCGTAGAGGCGGTGGAAGTCCTCCGCGTAGCGGTCGCCGTAGTTGGGCGGCAGGCGCATGCCGGCCACGAGCACCCGCACCCCCGCGGCCTGGAAGCGCATGATCATCTGATCGAGGTTGGCGCGCACCCCGGCGAGCTTCTGGCCGCGGAGCGCGTCGTTGACCCCGAGCTCCAGGATCACGATCTCGGGCTTGAGCCGGAGCGCCCAGTCGACGCGCCTCACCCCGCCCGCGGTGGTGTCACCCGATACACCCGCGTTCACCACGCGGTAATCGTAGCCTTCCCGCTTGAGGCGCTCCCCGAGCCGGGCCGGATACGTCTCGTCCGCCGGGACCCCGAACCCGGCGGTGAGGCTGTCGCCGAAGGCCACGATGACGCGCCCCGGCGGTGGGGCGGCGGGCGCCGCCGCGCAGGCGGTGAGCTGGAGGACGACGAGCAGCAGGCCGAGGAGGCCACGCATGAGGCCAGTGTAGTATGAGCCGTGCGCACGCACCGGCTGCTCCGGCTGGTGATGGTGACGGCTGGCCTCGCGACGTCGTGGCCTCTCGCCGCGCCCGGTCCGGCCGTCGCGCTCGACGCCACCCAGCTCGGCGTGGTCGTCAATACCGCGGACCCCTACAGCGTCGAGATCGGCGACTACTACGTGCGCCGCCGCGGGATCCCGCGCGCAAATGTTGTGTTCGTCACGCTCCCGACCGGGCAGGGCGAGATCGGGCGCTCCGCCTTCGAGGCGGCCCGCGCCCAGGTGCAGGCGGGCCTTCCCGGGCGCGTGCAGGCGCTGGCGCTGGCGTGGACCACCCCGTTCCGGGTGGACTGCCTGTCGGTCACCACCGCATTCGGGTTCGGCTTCGACCCGGCGTTCTGCGCGGAGGGCTGCCGCCGCACGCGCCCGAGCCCCTACTTCGACTCGCCGAGCACGACGCCGTTCCGGGATTGGGGCATGCGCCCGGCCATGCTACTGGCCGGGGCGAGCGTGGCGGAGGCCAAGGCGATGATCGATCGTGGCGTGGCCGCCGACTCCTCCTTCCCGTCCGGCACCGCCTATCTTCTCTCCACCTCCGACCGCGCCCGCAACATGCGCGCGGCCCGATACGGTCTCGCCACCGCGCTCGACGTCCCGGTCCGCGTGCGCCGCATCGACGCCGACGCGCTGCGGGACCGGCAGGACGTGCTCTTCTACTTCACCGGCGCGGCGACGGTGGCGGGGCTCGACACCCTTCACTTCCTGCCCGGGGCCATCGCCGACCACCTCACCTCCACCGGCGGCGTGCTGACCGGGCAGGGCCAGATGAGCGTGCTGCGCTGGCTCGAGGCCGGCGCCACCGCCAGCTACGGCGCGGTGGTGGAGCCGTGCAACTTCCCGTCGAAGTTTCCGCAGCCGGTGGTGGTGATCGCCCGCTACACGCGCGGGGAGACCGCGATCGAGGCGTACTGGAAGAGCGTGGCCTGGCCCGGCCAGGGGGTGTTCGTGGGCGAGCCCCTCGCCGCCCCGTTCCGCCCGCGCGCTCGCTAGTCGGCTATCCGGTATGGCCGTGCGCCTGCATGCAGCGCGCGTAGGCGGCCTGGGCCTCCTGGTTATTCTTGTGGATGTCGTTCAGGCCATACAACGTCCCGCCCACCGCTCCAACAAGCCCCCCAATCGCCGCACCCGTTCCGGCGCCCCTGCCACCGCCCGCGATGGCGCCTCCTGCCGCTCCGACCGCCGCCCCGCCTACGCCACCGATGGCGGTGTCCTTCACCACTCCGATGGTCTTGTCCCGCTGACTGGGCGGTGTTGCCACGTACTGGTTACATTTCTCGATTGCCGCTTGAGGCGGGACTGCGGAGGCCGGGCGTGGGGTCGTGGCCGGCGCCACCGGCGGCTTCGCGGGCGCCTGTGTGCCCTCGGTTTGCTGGGCCGGCCTGGTCCCCGTCCAGTTCGCCACCACGATCCCGGTGACCACCGCAGTGACGATCATCAGAGCCATCGCGATCGCGGTTAGCTTCCACGGGTTGTTCCAGCTGTTGTCCATCTCGACCCTCCTCGCTGTTACTCCGCCGGCGCAATGCTGAAGGACCGGCAAGTCCCGTACCTGTTTCGCAAGGATTCGATTCTATTGCTCGGAGGGCAAGTTCGTTCCTCGGACAGCCGGTAAAGTCTTCCGGAAAGACTCGGTAAAAGAGGAGGAGCCGAAGCCGACCTGGCAAGCCCGAAGGGGAAGGCCGCCCCGCCGGTGACCGCCCCTTCGGGCTTTGCGTTCCCGTCCTTGGACGAGAGTGACCGCTCGGCGGCCTTGCACCGTTCCGGTCGACCGCCTCCCATCCTAGCGACCACCCGCCCCCCGCGGCGGCGCGTCGTGGCGTGTAGTATGGACGCCATCATGATCAGCGTGTCCTCGCTATCCATGCGCCTCACGAGCGGCGGTCGCGCGGTCGACGTGCTCACCGACGTGTCGCTCGAGGTACCGGCCGGGCAATTCGTCGCCATCGCGGGACCGTCGGGCAGCGGCAAGTCCACCCTGCTGGGGCTGATCGCCGGGCTCGACCAGCCGACCGGAGGCCGCATCGAGGTGGGGGGCGTCACGATCACCGGCCTGGACGAGGACGCGCTCGCGCGCTTCCGGGGCGACCACGTGGGCTACGTCTTCCAGTCCTTCCACCTGATCCCGACCCTGACCGCGCTCGAGAACGTGGCGGTGCCGCTCGAGCTGGCCGGCCAGGACGACGCGGACGCCCGCGCGGCGGCGCTGCTCACCGAGGTGGGCCTCGCCGAGCGCGCCCATCACTATCCGGTGCAGCTCTCGGGCGGGGAGCAGCAGCGGGTCGCGGTGGCGCGGGCGCTCGCCCGCCGGCCGCCCCTGCTCCTGGCCGACGAGCCCACCGGCAATCTCGACTCGGCGACCGGCAAGCAGATCATCGAGCTGCTGGTGGGCGCCAACCGGCGCCTCGGCAGCACCCTGGTGCTGGTCACCCACGACGCGGCCCTCGCCGCCCACGCCGATCGGGTCGTCACCCTCCGCGACGGCCGCATCGTGAGCGACGAGTGAGCCGCTTCGTCCTCCGGCTCGCCTGGCGCGAGACCCGCGGCGCGTGGCGGCACTTCGGCTACTTCTTCGCGTGCATCACGCTCGGGGTCAGCGCGCTCGTCGGGGTCGGCAGCTTTGCGGATAGCCTCGAGCGCACCGTGGCCCGCTCCGCCAAGTCGCTGATGGGCGGCGACGTCGAGATCCGCAGCACCCAGCCTTTCCCCCTGCCGTCCTCGCCCGGTGGTGTGGCCGTCACGCGAGTGCGTGAGCTGGTGGCGATGGCGCAGGCGGGTCCGGCGGCGACCCAGCTCGTCGAGCTGAAGGCGGTGGAGCCGGGCTACCCGTTCTACGGCGCGCTGGTGACCGACCCGGCGAGACCGCTCGAGACGTTGATCGGCGAGGGGCGGGCGCTCGTGCACGAGTCCCTGCTCGCCCGCCTGGGCCTGCGGGTAGGCGATCGATTCCGGGTGGGCCAGGCCGAGCTGACCGTCGCGGGCGTCATCGTGAAGGAGCCGGACCGCGCGGTCGGGGTCTTCTCGCTCGGCCCCCGGGTGATGATCGCCGCCTCCGACCTGGACCGCACCGGGCTCGTCCGCCCCGGCAGCCGCGTGCGCTACCGCACCCTCTTCCGGCTGCCGGAGGGCACGGACGCGAGCGCCTTCCGCGACCGGCTCGCGGAGCGCCTGCCCGCCGCCCAGCGGGTGACGACCTACACCCAGGCCCAGCCCGGCCTCCGCCGTTTCTGGGACCAGCTGACGATGTACCTCGGGCTCACCGGGCTGGTCGCCCTCATGGTCGGCGGCATCGGGGTCGCGGTCAGCGTGAGCGCCTTCGTCAAGGAGAAGCTCCCCACCATCGCGATCATGAAGGCGCTCGGCGCCGGCTGGCGGCCGCTCCTCGCCGCCTACCTGCTCCAGACCGCGCTGCTGGGGCTGGGCGGCAGCCTGGCCGGCGCGCTCCTCGGAAGCCTCGTTCAGCCGCTGCTGGCCCCTACCCTGACGCGGCTCCTCCCGATCGAGCTCCAGCTCTCCTTCTCCCTCCGCGCGGTCCTGGGCGGAGTGGCGATGGGCGTGGGCGTGACCCTGCTCTACGCGCTCTGGCCGCTGCTCCAGATCCGGCGCGTGCCGCCCGCCCTGATCCTGCGCCACGAGGTCGAGCCGCGCCTGCTCGGCCGCCGGCCGTGGGCGGCCGCGGCCCCGATCGCGGCCGGGCTGGCGGCGCTCGCGCTCTGGCAGGCTGGCTCCTGGAAGATCGGCGCGCTGTTCGCGGGCGGCCTCGCGGGCGCGCTGCTGCTCCTGGCCCTGGGCGCACGCGGCGTCATCGCGCTGGCTCGCCGCGTGCGCTGGCGCGCGCCCGCCTGGCGGCAGGGGGCGGCCAACCTCCACCGGCCGGGCAGCCACGCGGGGCCGGTGCTGGTGTCGCTCGGCCTGGCGGTGATGCTCGTGGTCTCGATCGCGCTGCTCGAGAGCAGCCTCCGCTCTCAGCTGGTCGACCGGACCCCGGGCCAGGCGCCCGCCTTCTTCTTCATCGACATCCAGCCCGACCAGGCCGAGCCGTTCGCGGCCCTCGTGGCCGGGCACGGCGCCGACGCGCCCGCCGAGCTGACCCCGGTGGTGCGCTCCCGGCTCGCCGCGGTCAACGGCACGCCGGTCACCCAGGGCGAGAAGACGCGGCGCGAGGAGGCGTGGTACCTCACGCGCGAGTACGTGCTCACGTGGGCCGCCCGACCGCCGGGCCACAATACGGTGGTGGCCGGGCACTGGTGGACGCCTGCTCAGGCCGCGCGCGAGCCCTTGATCTCGGTGGAGGAGGAGATCGCACGCCAGCTCGGCGTCGGCCTCGGCGACACGCTCACCTTCGACGTCCAGGGCGTGCCGGTCTCGGCGCGGGTGACGAGCCTCCGCCACGTGGACTGGCGGAGCCTCGCCTCCAACTTCTTCGTCATCTTCTCGCCGGGCGCGCTCGAGGGCGCGCCCACCACCTTCATCGCCACGGTGCGGGCGCGGCCGGAGCGGGAGCCGGCGCTGCAATCCGCGGTGGTGGCCGCCTTTCCCAACGTCACCGCGATCCCGGTGCGCGAGGTGCTCGAGCGCGTCGCCGCGGTCCTCGATCAGATCGCGCTGGCGGTGCGGCTGGTGGCCGCCTTCAGCATCGGGGCGGGGCTCATCGTGATGGCGGGCGCGCTCGCCATCACCCGCAAGCAGCGTCTCTACCAGTCGGTGATCTTGAAGGCGCTCGGCGCCACCCGGGGCTTCGTCTCCCGGGTGTTCGCGGTGGAGTACGCGCTGCTCGGGGCCGCCGCGGGGGTCGCGGGCAGCGCGCTCGCGGCCGGGCTCGCCTGGGCGATGCTGCGCTGGGCCTTCGACGTGCCGTGGCAGTGGGCGCCCGGCACCCTGGCGGCGGGCGTGCTCGCAGCCACCGGGCTCGCCCTGCTGGTGGGCGTCCTCGGCACGCGGCGGCTGCTCGGCCGGCGCCCGCTCGGCGTGCTGCGAAGCGAGTGACGCTCGCCGAGCGGCTGCGCGCGCTCTACCCGGAGGCCTCGGGCCGGAGCCTCAAGCAGTGGCTCGAGACCGGGCGGGTGACGGTCGACGGGCGCGCCTGCCGCGACGGCCGCCTCGCGGTCGCGGCGGGCGCGGTCGTCACGCTGGGCGGGCGGGCGAGCGCGCCGTTCCCGCGCGGGCTGACCCTCGTGCACGAGGACGACGCGATCCTGGTGGTGGTCAAGCCCGCGGGCCTGCTCACCATCGCCACCGAGCGCGAGCGCGAGCGCACCGCGTATCGCCTGCTCTGGGACTATCTCGGATCGAAGCAGGGGTCGAAGCAGGCCCGGCCCTTCATCGTCCACCGGCTCGATCGCGAGACGTCGGGCCTGCTCGTGTTCGCCAAGTCCGAGTCCGTGAAGCGGACGCTCCAGGCCCAGTTCGAGGCCCGCACCGTGGAGCGCGTGTACCGGGCGCTGGTCGAGGGCCGACCGGCCCGCGAGCACGGCACGCTCGAGAGCCGGCTCGCGGAGGACCGGATGCTCCGGGTGCGCTCCGGCGAGCGCGGGCGCGTCGCGATCACCCACTATCGCGTCCTCGCCACCCGCCGCGAGCATAGCCTGCTCGAGCTGCGCCTCGGCACCGGGCGCCGCCACCAGATCCGGGTGCAGCTCGTGGAATCGGGCTGGCCGATCGTGGGCGACGTGACCCACGGCGGGCCGCGGACCGGAGCGGGCCGGCTCTGCCTGCACGCGACGCGGCTCGGCTTCGACCACCCGGTGACCGGCGCGCGGGTGGTGTTCGAGAGCGCGCCGCCCGCCGACTGGGTATAATCCGCGCGGTCGTCACTCGTGGTGCCCGAAAATCCACCCCTCACCACAAACCCCTCACCACAAACCCCTCACCCGGCCCTCTCCCCTGAGGGGAGAGGGGGAGGCCTGGAGGCGTCATGGCCGCGTCGCCGTTCTCGATCGAAGACAAGGTCGCCATCGTCACCGGAGGCGGAGTCGGCATCGGCAAGTCCATCGCGCTCGAGTTCGCCCGCGCGGGCGCCGACGTGGTCATCGCGAGCCGCAAGCTCGAGAACCTCGAGCCGGTCACCGCCGAGATCGCCAAGCTGGGGCGCCGCTCGTTCTGCGTGGCGGTCGACGTCCGCCAGGAGGACCAGGTCAAGGCGCTCGTGGAGCGCACCGTGAAGGAGATGGGCCGCCTCGACGTCATGGTCAACAACGCGGGCGCGTCCTTCCGGGCCAAGGTCGAGGACATCTCGGCCAACGGCTGGAACACGGTGGTCGGCATCAACCTGAACGGCACGTTCTTCGGCTGCAAGTGGGCGGGCAAGCAGATGCTGGACCAGCCCTCCGGCGGCGCCATCATCAACATCTCGTCGATCGCGGGCGTCTACGGCTCGACGATGATGTCGCATTACGGGGCCTCCAAGGCCGCGGTGATCAACTTCACCCGCGAGCTCGGCATGGCCTGGGGCCGCCGGGGCATCCGGGTGAACTGCATCGCCCCCGGGCCGGTGGAGACCGAGGGCTACATGGGTGTGCTCACCAAGCAGGATCCGGCCGCGGCCAAGAAGGCCTACGACACGGTGGCAGCCCGCGTGGGCATGGGCCGGTGGGGGAAGGTCGAGGAGATCGCGTATCCGTGCATCTTCCTCGCGTCCGCCGCGTCCTCGTTCATGAACGGCGAGACCATCGTCATCGACGGCGGCGCCGCGCCCCAGCTCGGCGAGGGCTGAGGGCCCGCTCCCGGCCCATGCCCGAGCTCCCGGAGGTCGAGGCGGCGCGGCGCGCCGCGCAGAAGGTGGCGGCCGGACGGCGCATCGTCGAGGCCCACGTGGCCGACGACCCGATCGTCTTCGAGGGCGTCGCGCCCGCCCGGTTCCGTCGCGCCCTGGTCGGCCGTCGCGTAAAGGCGGTGCGGCGGCACGGCAAGCACCTCTGGCTCGAGCTGGACCGGCGGCCGTGGCCGTGCCTGCACTTCGGCATGACCGGCGGCATCCATGTCACCAGAGCGAACCCGGGCGGCGCTGCGCGCCGCGCGGCTGTGCCGGCGGAACGGGCGGTGCGCCTGGTGTCGGACGGACGCGTGAGCCGGCCCGACTGGCCGCCGCGCTTCACCAAGCTCCACCTGCACTTCGCAGGCGGCGGCGAGTTGGCCCTGGCCGACGGCCGGCGCCTCGGTCGCATCCGGCTGCGCCAGGACCCGCCCACCGAGCCGCCGATCAGCGCGCTCGGCTTCGACGCCTGGCGCGCGCTGCCCACGCCCGCGCGCTTCCACGCGATGCTGCGCGAGAGGAAGTCACCGATCAAGGCGGTGCTGCTCGACCAGGCCTTCGCGGCGGGCATCGGCAACTGGATCGCCGACGAGGTGCTCTACCAGGCCGGGATCGCGC